>Ga0265293_10001660_pt1 | contig 47777 bp, 37 predicted proteins | sample Munlanlewell138R_FD_192505 | JGI IMG/M metagenome (GOLD analysis project Ga0265293, IMG submission 192505) | Leachate microbial communities from a municipal landfill in Southern Ontario, Canada - Leachate well 138R | ecosystem: Engineered > Solid waste > Landfill > Unclassified | place: Canada... | reverse complement strand
CGGCCACCGAAACCGGCGGCGCGTGCCCACTGACATCTGAGTGCTTAGATATTGAGGGCGGATCGTGCTACACGGACGGCGGACCGACTGGTCAGTGCTTAGGCTGCCCCATGGCCGAAGAAGGGACCTGCTATTGCCCCAGCCAGCTCCGCGGATGCAGTGTCTATTGGTCGATCTCACCGCAGGCAGGATCAAGCATATATTATTACGTTGTTTTTGTAAACGCATCCATAGATTTTAGCCATGTTTCGCAGGAGCATGAGCGAAGCGTCCGTTGTGTTCGCGGTGGTTAAACCCTTCCATTGTTAAGTCTTCGTTAAAATCTTCATTAATTTCTCCCGGCAAAACGCCATCATTCGCAAACCCGCGCTGAAACGCAATCGGCCTCCTGGTTTTGGGGCACCCGGCAATTTGTTTGCAATTTAAAGTGGGAAACAGTGTAATTGTTACAACTTAACACCGGAGTGGAACATGAAGTTTTTACAAGTAAGATTTGGGTTGATCGCGATGTGTGTTTTCGGGCTGTGTGTCGTGGCCCTCGGCTGTTCTGATGATGCCGCTTACGAAACCAACAATGACAATGTCGACAGCGATACCGGTAAGCAAAACGGTAACGACACTGGCAAACAAAATGACAGTGACAAACAAAACGACAGTGATACCGACAAACAAGGTGAAAGCGACAGTGACAACGGGCCGGGTGCAGATACGAGCAGACCAGACACTTCGGAGCCTTCGGGACCCTTGACTTGGGTGGACGAAACCACCGATCTGGAGTGGCAACGCACACCACCCGAAGACGAAATGGAAGCAGGGGATGGCATTAAGTACTGTGACGACTTAGACCTCGACGGCCACCAAGATTGGCGGCTTCCCAATCTCTCCGAGCTGCGCAGCCTCATCAGGGGATGCCCGGTCACCGAAACCGGCGGCGAGTGCCCGCTTACATCTGAGTGTGTAGATGTTGGCGGTCCCGCCTCATGTTATGAGGATTATTCAGAGACATATAGTTGCACCAGGGGATGTTCTTTTCGGGAGGAGGAGTGTTATTGGCCCAGCGAACTCAGTGGCCCATGTCGTTTTTATTGGTCCGATTCACCAAAATCTAGCTCAGGGTATTTAAACTATTATATTTCTTTCGCCCACGCTCATCTTAACACGCGTCATATCTCAGAAAAATTTAAATACAAAGTCCGTTGTGTGCGAGGAGGCTAATGCACTAAAGAATTAACCCTTCACTTTATTCTTCATTAAATTTTTCATCAAACGCTATCATTCGCAAACCCACGCCAAAACGAAAACGGTTCCCTCGTTTTGCGCCATCGGGCAATCTGTTTGCCATTTAAAGCGGTAAACAGCGTAGCTGTGCATTTCTTCCAATCTTGCTCTTACCCGTTCAGGGGCGTTGTTGTTGGCCCTATGGCAGCGGGGGTGGGACGCGGTGCAGGCCCGGGGCGTGGATGTGAAAATCGAGCGGCGCAAATCCCGCCCGCGCGGCCTGTTCGGCAAAGGCAACGGCGTCGGCTTCGCGGACAAACACGGCCATGGCCACATCGCCACCACCGGCACCCGAGGGCTTGGCCGCCCCGCCCAGCTCCGCGGCGAGCGTGCGAATCTGCGCGTGGGCTGGTGTGACGATGGGGGCGCCGCTGGCCTCGCCGAGACGCTGCATCTGCGCGCCATAGTCCTCGGTGAGGGCGACGATGTCCGATGCATTGCCATCCTGGTACGCCGCCGCCAGCGACAGGGCCAACCCGGCAAGGGCGTCGAAGCAGCGCCGGTGCTGCGCGGGCTGTTGGCGCTCCAACCGCTGCACATCGCGCATGAGGGCCACGGTGGAGGCCGGGGCGCCGGTCCACACAAAGCGGTGGTGCACCTGGGGCGCGGCGATGGCCACGGGCACCGCATCGCGGCGAAACAAAATGGTGCCGCCCATGACCGACGTGATCACATCGGCACCGGAGCCCTTCTTCCCCTGGGCTTCGTAGTGGGCGCGCTTGGCGGTCTGCCCGATCTGCGCGCGGTACGCGTCGATGTCGAGCCCGGCCCAGGCAAAGAGCGCACCGGTGGCCGCCGCAGCGACAGCCGCCGACGAGCCGATGCCGATCTTCTGTTGCCGAATGGCGAAGCCCTCGTTGTGGACGTGCAGGTTGGGCAACTGCCCCGGGTTGCGCTCGTAGCGCGCGTGCAAGAAATCGGTGACCGCGCGGTTTACATGGGCGATCAACTCGTTGCGCGGGTGGTTCTCGGCGGTACAGCGCGCGTACATCCAGCGGTCGACGGCGGACACGATGGCCGGAGCGCCGCGGAGCACCGCGTACTCCCCGCTCAAAAACAGTTTGCCCGGCGCGGCCACGCAAAGCTCAGGCATGGCGCAGCACCTCGGAGAAGCCCGCCCGGCGCAGCGCGGCAAATAGGTTGTCGTCAGCGGGGTCGGCCAGCACCAAGGCGCAGCCACCACCGCCGCCACCGGTGAGCTTGGCCCCCCACGCCCCGTGCTCCTTGGCGACGCGGCAGAGGTCGTCGAGGCGCGGCGTGGAGACCCCAAACCACCGCAAGATGGCGTGGTTCTCGTCGAGGCAATCCCCGAGGGCGGACCAGTCGGCACCGGTGAGCGCGCGCTCCGCGGCATCGGTCAGCGCATCGATGCGGCGCAGTCGTTCGCGGGCCTCGGCCGGGCGCTGCTCGCAAACCGCGGCGAAGCGGGCGACGGTGTGGGCGGTGTTGCCCGGCGTGTGGGTGTGAAAAATCGCCAGGGGCGGCGCCTTGGCGTCGATGGGCGCGATGGGCTGTCCGCGCCGAAACGCAAAGAGACCGGGGCGGCGCACCGCAGCGGCGTCGATGCCCGAAGGGGTTTGGTGAAACACGGTCTCGGCGGCCGCCACCGCAGCGTCGATGTGGTGACCGTCGTCCGGCAGGCGCCAAAAATCCGCCAGGGCCCGGGACACCGCCGTGGCCATGGAGGCCGAGGCCCCGAGACCCGCGCGGCTGGGAATGGCAGCGTCAACGGCGATGTCCACCGGCACGTCGCGGGGGATATCCAGGGCCCGCCAGATGGCCTCGAGGGCGCGCATCATCGGCGTCGTCGCATTGTCATCATCATTCGCCGATGTCCCCAGGGCCGATGTCTCCAGGGCCGGTATTTTAAGCGGCATGTCCCATTGCCATTGCGGAACCGTGAGGCGCCCGGTGGCATCCGGGGCGAACGAAACGCGCGCTGCGATGCCCGGTGTCATGCCCAGCACGATGGAACGCCCACCGTGAACCACCGCGTGCTCGCCCGTGATGATGGCCTTGCTGCCCGCGACGCCGGTGCCGATCTGCTTCGTGTGGGACGTCATGTTCAGGCGTCTCGCTGGGCCATCTGTATCGCGAGGGCGCGCAGCGCGGACTTGCCCACCGGCGACACCGACATGCGGTTGAGCACTTGCAGGGCGCGGTCGGTGTGGTGCGCGATGGCCGACTCAACCGCGGCGATGGCCCCGGTGTGCCGAAAGATATCGAAGAAGGTGGCGATGTCGTTGTCGCTGAGGTGCGCGGCGCCCAGGTGCGTGTCGATAAAGGCGCGGGTGGCGGTGTCGGCGCGTTCCCAGGCCATGGCGACGAGGTGGGTCTTCTTGCCGGCCCGCAGATCGGAGCCCGTGGGCTTGCCCGTCTTTTCGGGGGCGCCAAACAAGCTGAGGAGATCGTCGCGGTACTGAAAGGCGATGCCCAGGGCGCTGGCGATGTCGCGCACGGGCACCAGGGCGCTGGCGGGGGCGTCGGCCAGGAGCGCGCCGAGCAGCAAAGGCCCCTCGGTGGTGTAGCTCGCGGTCTTGAGGCGCACGATGGTCTCCGGCGGCGCCGAACCCAGCAGGTCGAGGGACTGGCCGCGGATGACGGTGCGGTGCATGTGGGCAAACAGGGCGGTGACGCGGGTGCGCCGCTGTGCATCTGCAATGTCGAGGCCCGCCATGAGGGACTCCTGCAGGGCGCAGGCGAGATCCCCCGCCAAGATGGCCTGCTGCATGCCCATGGCGTCGCTCTGGCAGCGCGCTCCCAAGGCCACGTGCACCGACGGACCGCCCCGGCGCGTCTCGTCGCCGTCCATGATGTCGTCGTGGATGAGGAAGTAGGTTTGCAGGAGTTCGATGGCAGCGGCGACATCCACGGTGGCCCCATGTGAGGCAGCCACCGGATCGAAGAGCGCGGCGCCGATGTGCACCAGTTGGGCGCGCAGGCGTTTCCCGCCCCGAAAGGTCAGGTCGCGCACGGCCTCGAGGAGCATGTCCTCTTGCGGGGTGGCTTCGAAGAGGGCCGGGAGCGATGCGGTGGTCGCGGGTTGGCGGACATCGTCGAAGCAGCGCGTCAGGCGCGCCTCCACAGCGGTGATGAAAGTCGGGTCGGGTATCATGGGATCGCGTTTCAATGTTTGGGGTAGGCGCTTGACAGGGCACCCTCGTGCCAGAAGCGGTAGCCGGTGTAGCCCGCCGCCGCAAAGAGACCCAGCACCGCGATGATCATGGAGGGGAACAGCGAGGTTTGGGTGAAGGGCACGAGATTGAGCCGGTGGTGAAACTGTTGGTATGTGCCCAGGTAGCCGATTTTGTCCCAGGCCACGGCGAAGAGCCCCGCAAAGGCGAGGCCCAAAAAGGCGAGGAAGAGCAGCGTGACCCAGTCGCTGTTGCTGCGGGCCGAAAAGTAGCCGATGACGTAGCCAGCGGTGGCCGCCAGGGGCGATGCCAACAGGGCCATAACGTGAATGCCCAGGGCGGTGCGGCTGGTGTCGATGAGGTACATCCAGGCCCAGTCGGGATAGAAGGCGGTGAAGTAGGCGCCGGCGGGCAAGGTGAGCAGCACTTGAAACAGGGCGATGACCGCGAAGTAGCGGTTGTAAAAGATGGGGCGCTGCAGGTTTTTGATCTGCACCCGGGCCCCGTAGGCGGTGGACGCGCCAAACATCATGTTAAAAACAACGAGCATGGGAATGGTCATGCGGGGGCTTCCTGTCGCTTATCGGTGCCGGTTTCCAATGGCCCAATCTAGCGCGAAGTGGCGGGCAGAACAACGGGCAAACGCGCAAGCCCCAGCGGGGGCGGCGCCCAGGTGCGGGCTAGGGGGTCTTCTCGGCGAGCATCTCGGCCAGGGCTTCGGCGGGCAGGTCGGATGACAGGGCGTAGATGACGCCGTTGCGCTCGGTCATGGCCACGTTGTAACCGCGCCGCGTGCCCACCAGTATTTTTTGCCCGTGGACGACGCGCACGTTGCCGCCGCGAATGTGGAGGTTCTCGGCGGGGAAGACCATCAGGGAGACGCGGTGGCCATCCAGGGCGTAGGTCATGTGCGCGGCCTGTTGCGCCTGCACGTTGGAGACGCGCGCCCCTTCAAAGTTCGCCCGGCGCAATCCGGGGGCCGGCGCTTGCACGGGGAAGTCCAGCTTGCCGCGAAACCAGTGCTGTGCCTGCCCGGGGTCGGAGCCGGTGACCTCCATGGGCAGCGGGCGGTTGTGGCGCAGCACCACGGCGTCGAGCACCTGGGCCACGGCGGTGTCGTCTTCGGTCGCGCGGCGCCAGGGCGTGGCGGTGGCGGCAACAATGATGACGGCGGCGGCCGCGGCGGTGAGGGCAGCGGCGGTCACCCAGGGATGCGGTCGGGGACGCGCGGCGCGTTGGATGCGTTGGCGCAAGGCGTCGGGCGCGGCGGTGCGCAGGCCGATGTCGCGGATCTCGCGCTTCATCGCCTGTTTGAGGTTCAGCAGGTCGCGACACGAATCGCACGCGGAGAGGTGCGCATCGAGCTGCAGCACGGTGGCGGCGTCGAGCTCTTCGTCCATATAGGCGTCCACGAATTTTCGCGTGATGGCACAGGTCATGATGCTCCTTTCTGTCGCTGTCTCCACGACCGCATGTCCGTCAAGACATCGCCCCGGTCTTTGCCGTCGCCCTTGTCTTTGCCGTCGCTTTTGTCATCGCCCACCGACAACCCCGCCGCTATCGCGTGATCCGCTAGCTCGCGTTGCAGCATTTTTCGCCCCCGGTGCAGGCGCGACATGACCGTGCCGATGGGGCACCCGAGCATGTCGGCGATCTCGCGATAGGAGAACTCCTGCATGTCGCACAGGATCACCGGCATGCGGTACTCCTCGGGCAACTCGGCCAGCGCGTCTTCGAGGTCGCGCGCAAAAAAAGTGCGCAGCAAATGGTTCTCCGGATCGCTGGCATAGGCGCGGGCCTGGGCGTTCAGCACGTCGTCGTAGATGGGCTCCACGGCGGCGCGCTCGATGTAGCGGCGCTCGTGACCCTTGCGGCGATAGGCGTTGATGAAGGTGTTGATGAGGATGCGGAAGAGCCACGCCTTGAGGTTGGTGCCGGGCGCGAAGCCCTTGGCAAAGCGAAAGGCGCGGACGTAGACGTCTTGCACCAGCTCTTCGGCGTCTTCGCGGTTTCGGGTGAGCTTCAGCGCCGAGGCGTACAGGGCATCGAGATGCGCGGTGCAGTCCGCTTCGAATTGCAATTGCGCCGATGATTTTTGAAACAGTTTTCTCATGGTTGGCGTTCGTCCTCGCTGTTGGGTACAACCACCCGCACACAGGCTTATTCCCGTTTCTTGTTTTGCTTTCACGCTTTTTTACTCTATAAATACGGATTCGAAACGATACGTTCGATTTGCGTGCGTATTGGCACATCATCCCTCTTTTGCCAGGGAAATACCCGCCCATGGACACCGTGCCATGGCGAAACCAAAAAGGCGCATGACAAAAGAAATGGGAGAAAACACCTTGGAGCACAACGACAAGCCCGAAACGACAACCGACGACACCACATCGCAAAACAACACCGATGAAATCGCCGTAATGAATGGCGATGAGGCGACCAGCGCCGACGAAGAAATCATCGCCGATCCCGCTGCACAAGTGGCCGAACTCGAGCAAAAGTGCGCCGAGGAACGCGACCGATACCTGCGCGCTGCGGCCGAGCTCGACAACTTCCGCAAGCGCACCCGCCGCGACATCGAAGACGCGCGCCACCGCAGCCGCGCCGAGATCATCGAGGAGTTATTGCCCGCCTTCGACAGCATCGACATGGCGATGCGCTCCATCACGGTCACCGACGAAAACAAAGCCGTCTACGAGGGGCTGATCATGATCAAACGGCAGTTCCTCACCGCCATGGATCGCTTCTCGCTCAAGGAGATCCCCGCCAAGGGGTTGGTCTTCGACCCCACGGTGCACGAAGCGGTGGGCTATGTGCCCTCAACCGACGTCCCCACCGGCAACATCATCGCCGAATCCTTTACGGGCTACATGCTGGGCGACCGCCTGCTGCGGCCCACCAAGGTCATCGTCTCGTCGGGGCCGCCCGAGGCCAGCGCTGACGACGCGTCGTCCCCAGAGGTGGCGGAAGAGGCGACGGAAAACACCCCCGGCGATGCCGCGCCCAACGACACACCGGCTGACACGGCACCCGAGGCATCACCCGATGCGCCGGACACCACCGCCGAGACGGAGTAGAGGTACGCCATGTCAGAAGGACCCATTATCGGAATCGACCTCGGCACCACCAACTCGTGCGTAGCGGTGGTGATCGACAAAGAAGCCGTGGTTATCCCCAACGCCGAGGGCAGCCGCACCACGCCCTCCATCATCGGCTTCATGGAGAGCGGTGAGCGCCTGGTGGGCAACGTCGCCAAGCGCCAGGCCGTCACCAACGCCGAAAACACCATCTACTCAATGAAGCGCCTGATGGGCCGCACCTTCGACTCGGCCGAGTCCCAGCGGCAGATGCAAATGTGCCCTTACGAAATCGTCTCCGCCGACAATGGCGACGCCTGGATCAACGTGCGGGGCCGCAAAATGAGCCCGCCCGAGCTGTCGTCCATGGTGCTGTCCGACATGCGCGCTGTGGCCGAATCCTATCTCGGCACCACGGTGTCCCGCGCAGTGGTCACGGTGCCGGCCTATTTCAACGACGCCCAACGGCAGGCCACCAAGGACGCCGGAACCATCGCCGGCCTCACCATCGAGCGCATCATCAACGAGCCCACCGCCGCCGCGCTGGCCTACGGCATGGAGCTAGAAGACACCACCCGGCGCCGCATCGCCGTATACGACTTGGGCGGGGGCACCTTCGACATCTCCATCCTCGAAATGGACGACGGCGTCTTCTCGGTCAAGGCCACGAGCGGCGACACGTTCTTGGGCGGTGAAGACTTCGACCAGGCCATCATCAATTTTTTGGCCGACCACTTTCAAACAGAGTTCGGCATCGACCTGCGCAAGGACAAAATGGCGCTTCAGCGCTTGCGAGAGGCTTCGGAGCGCGCCAAGCACGAGCTCTCCTCCTCCCTCGACACCGAGATCAACCTGCCCTTCATCGCCGCCGACGCCACGGGGCCCAAGCACCTGGTGCTCACGATGGAGCGACAAACCCTCGAAGACTTGGCCGAACCCCTGGTGGCGCAGTCCTTCGCCGCGTGTGAACAGGCGCTCGCAGACTCGGGCTTGCGCCGCGGTGACATCGACGAAATTCTGCTGGTGGGCGGCATGACGCGCATGCCCCTGGTGCAAACCATGGTGGCCCAGTGGTTCGACAAAAAACCGCTGCGCGGCGTGAACCCCGACGAGGTGGTGGCGGTGGGAGCCGCCATTCAAGGCGCGGTGCTCTCGGGCGTCGTCGAAGAGGTCTTGTTGCTCGACGTCACCCCCTTGAGCATGGGCGTCGAGACCGGCGGTGGCGTCTTCACCGTGCTCATCGAGCGCAACACCACGGTGCCCACGCGCAAGCGCCAGGTGTTCACCACCAGCATCGACAACCAAAACTTCGTGCCCATCCACGTGTTGCAAGGCGAGCGCCAGATGGCCGCCGACAACACCACGCTGGCAAAATTCGAGCTGACGGGCATCCCACCGGCGCCGCGCGGTGTGCCGCAAATCCAAGTGACCTTCGACATCGACGCCAACGGCATCGTGTCGGTGTCTGCGCGCGACTTGGGTACCGGCCGCGAACAAAAGGTGCGGGTCACCGCAGGCAGCGGGTTGAGCGAGCGCGACATCGAGCAAATCATCAGCGATGCCGAATCCCAGCGCCAAGGCGACGAGCTGCGCAAGGAGCTGGCCGAGGCGCGCCTGCAGGCCGAAAACCTCATCTACACTTCGGAGCGCGCCGCCGAAGAGTATGGCGGACTGGTCCCCGCCGGCGACATCGAAGTGATCTGGGCCGACATCCGCGACTTAAAGGCAGCGGTGACCGGCAACGACATCGACCTAATCAATGATCTGCGCCTCCAACTCGAGTCCTCGGCCTATCGCATCGCTGAAATCGTCTACGCCAACGCTGCCCCTGACAGCGACGGATTGATCCAGCCCGACGACGACAGCGATCCCTAGCGTTTGCAAACGCGACATTCATATTTACCTTTCACGACAGCACGACGGTGTTTGGGCAGATGAGCAAACGAGACTACTACGACATATTAGAGGTGCCGCGCGAGGCCGATGCCGCGACGCTCAAGAAGGCGTATCGACGGCTCGCCATGAAGTACCACCCCGACCAAAACCCCGACGATGCCCAGGCCGCCGAGAAGTTCAAAGAGCTGACCGAGGCCTACCAGGTGCTGTCCGACGCCGAGAAGCGCGCGCTCTACGACCGCTACGGCCACCAGATGCCGCGGGGCACAGGGGGGCCCGCTGGCTTTGGCTTCGACATGGACATGGACAACATGACCGATTTTTTCGAGTCCATCTTCGGCGCCATGTTCGACCGAGGGCCGCGTCGTCGGGCGGTTCAGGGAAAGCCGGGGCGCGATCTGCAGTACGAGCTGTCCGTGACCCTGGAGCAGGTGGTAAACGGCGCCTCCCTCGAAATCACGCTGCCGCGTCCGGTGCGCTGCGACGACTGCGGCGGCAACGGCCAAGCCAAGGGCCACAGCGCCAAAACCTGCCCGCAATGCCAGGGCGCCGGTCAACTGCGGCTGCAGCAGGGCATCTTTGCGGTGAGCGTCCCGTGCAATATGTGCGGCGCCGCGGGGCGCATCATCGACGTGCCGTGTCCGTCGTGCCAAGGGCAGGGCCTGGTCGAAAAAAACGAAACCTTCCCCGTGGCGGTTCCGCCGGGCGTCGCCAATGGCGCCATGCGCGTGATCAACGGCGGCGGAGAGCAGGGCCGCGAGGGCGGTCGAGACGGCAACCTCAACATCGTGATACGGGTAAAACCGCACCCGGTGTTCGAACGCCGCGACGACGACTTATTGAGCGCGGTGCAAATCACGTATCCGCAGGCCGTGCTCGGAGATGAAATAACGGTGCCGACGCTGGAGGGGAGCGCGCGCATGAAGATACGACCCGGCACCCAATCGGGGCAGGTATACGCGCTAAAAGGAAAGGGCGTGCCGCGACCCAATGGGGCCCGTCGCGGGGAGTTGCGCTTCGTCGTCGAAGTCGACATCCCCAAAGAAGTGACCGAAAAACAAAGACATCTCATCGAGGCGCTCGGCCTGGAACTCGGCACCGAAGTTCGCGCGCAGGCCACGTCTTTCCTCGACAAGGTGAAACGCCTATTCGATTGAGTGCGACCACAACGGTTGTGCGCCGACATGAGAGTCGTGCGATGGAGCAGGAGTGGTACCCGTCATCCTGTTGTGTTGTGCGAAGCGTCGCTGCGGATTGTGAAAAACGCTGAAGCCAATCAAAGGAGCAAAAATGAATGAAATCTATTACGTCCCCCGCCACTACAACGAAATTGAGCTGTGGCGCCATGTGTCCGAAGCCCAGTGGAACGACCCGCGGTGGCAGCAAAAAAATGCCATTCACTCCGTCGAGCAATTAAAACAGGTCATCCAGCTCTCGGACTTTCAGGCCGCCGAAATCCACCGCACAGTGACCACCCTGCGCCAGCAAGGCAAGGAGCCGCTGCGGATCACGCCGTATTACGCCTCTTTGATGCAGGCCGATCCCTTTCACCCGCAAATGCGCGACGGCGAAAAAGCCGAAGAGCGCCTGGACCCCATCTTTTGGCAGAGCGTGCCCACCCCGGCCAACTTGCTCTTCCCCGACACGGGCATTGAGGCCGCCATGGGCGAAGAGGTGCGGAGCTTTGGCGCCGCATACCAGCGCTATCCCAACCGCGTGGCCCTGTTGGTGGCCGAGAACACGAGCTGCGCCTCGTATTGCGTACACTGCCAGCGCGCCAAATCCCTGGACGCCGCCACCCGCATCAACCGCGACGCCCTGAACCGCGGCATCTACTACATCGCGAGCAACCCCAACATCAACGAGGTGCTGGTGACCGGCGGCGACTCCCTGATGATCAGCCGCACCCGCCTGCGGTACATCCTCGAAGAGCTGGGGCGCATCCCGCACCTGCGCGTCATTCGCCTGGCCACGCGGGTCCCCGTGGTGATGCCCATGGCCATCACCGACGCGCTGCTCGAAGACATCCGCCAATCGGTGCGCAAACACCAGCAAGGCGATCCCAAGCACGTCTATTTCATGACGCACATCAACCACTACCAGGAGATCACCAACGCCCTGGGCGCGGCGGTACAGCGCATCCAGAACCACGGCTACACCGTGCGCAACCAAACCGTGCTGCTCAACCACGTGAACAGTTGCTACATCACCTTGGCCGAAACCTTTCGGCGCATGGTGTGGGCGGGCGTGCACCCCTATTACTTGTTGCAGTGCCACAAAGAGCGCGGCATCACGCACTTCATCACGCCGGTGCAAATCGGCAAAATCTACATGAAGCACTTACAGGGCTGGCTGTCGGGCATCTGCATGCCGCGGTATGCCGCCAACATCGAGGGCGGCGGCGGCAAGGTGCTGCTCATGCCCTCGGGACACGACACCCTCAACACCGGCGTGGTCATCGACTCGCGCATCGCCGAGAGCTACGCCACGGTGTACACCTGGGACGGGCGCATCATCGAAAAATACGAGGCCTTGGGGCGCGCCACCCGCCAAGAGTTTGCCACCGCCAAAAAAATGATGGAGGCCTTCATCGGCCGCAAGAAGGTGTTCATGCCCCGGCTGATCCTCGTCGACAAACAGGGCAACATCATCAAGACCACCCACCGCTCCCGCTTGCCCCAACTCGAAAACCGCAAGAAGGCGCGCCAGCTCGGCTACGGCTTGTACGACGGCCGCATGCCCCTCACCAACCCGGCCAAGAACCGCGCAGAACTGGAGCGCGGCTTTGTGGCGTCGCGCTTCCACGGCGCGAGGGCCACCGATGCGGCGGAATAAATCATTGTGATGGGGGTAAATCGATGGGGGTAAATCGATAGAGGAAGATTACATGATCGTGATCAAGCGGCAGGAGGCGGGGCACTCGTCGTCGTTGCTGAAGTTGCCGTCGTCGCAGTCTTCGTACTCTTCTTGTACGATGCCGTCGCCGCAGTAGGCGTCGAGCTTGCAACCCGGTCCGCACTTGCCGTAGCCGCCCTCGTTGACGCCGTCGTCGCACTCCTCGCCCAGGCTGACGATGCCGTCGCCGCAAAGGGGAGTGCAGACGCTGCGCGACGCGTCGAAGCCGCCCAGGGTCAACTTAAACGATGAGCCGTCTCGCTTGCGCTCGGCGTGGAAGATGTTGATGCGGTACACCTTGCCGTGCTCCATGCCGTAGTTGTTGGCCTTGTTGATGGTCACGTTTCCGTCCAGGGGCACGTGCACGCCGCCCAGGTCTACGACGAGCTGCCCGTTGACAAAGACCCACACGTCGTCGTCGCCGGTGAAGTTGAGGGTGGAGGTGACGTTTTCGTCGTAGGCAAACCAGTAGGTGACCTCGGTGGTGAAAAAGAAGTTGTGCAGTTTGGCGCTCATGCCCTCGATTTCTTTCTCCCAGGGCCATCCGTTGTAGCCGTATTGCTCGGGCACCTTGGCCTCGTACTTGGCGTCGGAACCCATGTCGTCGATGGGGAAGAAGAGCGGGTTGCCGTCGTAGGCCACCTCTTGGGTGCACACCATGTAGTCGCCGTTTACGCTCTTTCGGCATACTTGGTTGGCGCTGCAGTTGCATGCGGCACAGCTCGATCCGTCACACCAGTCGTCTCCGACAAACGCCACCCACGGCTCGCCGTTTTCGCCGAATTGGTTGACGTAGTTGCCATTTCCGTCGGGGTACAAAATGATCTCGATGACCTTGTCGACGGGCGTGTTGTACCAGTCGTTGAAATTGCCGGCCTGGCAGCCCTTGCCCGTGGGCACGGGCTTCCAGTCGGGGCCCAGGTTGAACTGCACCATATCTGTCTCCAGGCCATCGCAGCCGACATTAAAATCGGAGTGGCTCGCGCTGAAGTCGCGGACCACCGCCGCAACGCGCAGCGTGCAATTCGTTTCGTCGATGCAGCCCTCCTGGCGGCACTCGAAGCCGGGCTCGACTTTGCAGTCAGCGCTGCAGCCGTCGCCGTCGATGTTGTTGCCGTCGTCGCACTCCTCGGGGGGCAGCACGATGCCGTCGCCGCAGGTGGAGGTGCAGGCACCAGAACCGCAGTCGGGCTCGGCCTGGCAGGTCTCGGAGCAGCCGTCGAAGGGGATGTTGTTGCCGTCATCGCAGGTCTCGGCGCCCTCGATTTTGCCGTCGCCGCACACCGTGGGGGTGCACACGCTGGGCGAGCCATCGCACTTCCAGCCCACCTCGATTTGACAGCGGCTGTTGCAGCCGTCGCCGTCGTCGGTGTTGCCGTCGTCGCAGAGCTCGGGGAGCGTTACCTGTCCGTCGCCACAGCGGGAGATGCGGTGGCAGGGCATGCCCGGAGGCTGACACGAGAAGCCCTCTTCCACCATGCGGCAGTTGGCGCTGCAACCGTCGCCATCCTCTCGGTTGCCGTCATCGCAAGCCTCGTCGTCGTCGAGAATGCCGTCGCCACAGCCCGGCGTGGGTGGGCGGTCGTCTCGCGGCAGGGTGCTCGAGTCGGCGTCATTGGGATCGGTGTTGCTGGGGTTGTCACTGTCGAGGTTGTTGTTGCTGTTGTTGCTGTTGTTGCTCCGCGACTGGGCGGGATCTTTTTCACAGGCGACAAACAACAGGGCGAGTAAGGTCGTCATTAAGATTAGAACACACCGTTTCATGCGCTACCTCCGTGAAAGGGGGGGAACACAGCCGACTTGGCTGCGTGGAATTTGGCTATTATACGATTAAAAACACTTCATGTACTGTAAAAACACGTCGCCGCCCGCGCTACGGGGATGCCGCATTTTTTGGCGTCGTGCTATATAGCGGCCATGACGAACGACAGACCGCGCGGCCGCGATCCCCAAGACACGCCCATGATGCGCCAATACTTGGCCATCAAAGACGCTCACCCAGACGCCATTCTCTTTTACCGCATGGGCGACTTTTACGAGATGTTCTTCGAGGACGCCGTCGTCGCCTCGAACGCCCTTGATCTCACGCTAACGAGCCGAAACAAAAACGATCCCGATCCCATCCCCATGTGCGGTTTTCCGCATCACGCGGCCATCGGCTATGTGTCGCGCCTGATCGAGCAAGGCCACAAGGTGGCGATTTGCGAACAGATGGAAGACCCGACCAAGGTGAAGGGGCTCGTCAAGCGCGAGGTCATCCGCATCGTCACGCCGGGCGTCGTCCTCGAAGAGGAAAACCTGGAGTCGCGCGCCAACAACTTCTTGGTGGCCCTAAACGCCCACGACAGCGCGGGCGCGTCCACCGACTTTTATGCCCTGGCATCGATGGACGCCTCTACGTTTGAGTTCCGGGGCACCGAAATTCAAGGCTTGGCGGGGCTGGCCGGCGAGCTCTATCGCATCGAGCCGCGCGAAATTTTGCTGCCAACGTCCCTCTCCGACATGCAAGCGCCCCTCGAACAACTGCTGCCGCATTGCCACTTTACCGTGATCGACAACGACCGCTTTGGCAGCGCGCAGGCGCAACAGCACTTGCGGCCGGTGATGGGGGATGACGCGGTGCAAACGCTGTTGTCCGAGCATCCGCTCATCGCCGGGGCGGGCGCGGCGGCCATCTCCTACATTCGCGCCACCCACCCGCAAACCGCCCTGCCGCCCTGCCGCTTAACGGTGTACTCCCTCTCCGATCACATGATCATCGACGAGGCGACCAAGGCGCATCTGGAGCTGGTGCGCACGGTCAGCGGCGACAAAAAGGGCTCGTTGTTGTGGCTCCTCGATCAAACCAGCACCCCCATGGGCGGGCGCCTGTTGCGCCACTGGATCAACTATCCCCTGGTCGATGTGGCGGGCATTCGGGAGCGGCAAAACCGCGTCGAGGTGTTTTTTCAAGACGAGCTGTTTCGCAGCGACATGAAAGCGCTGCTCGCGCGCATCGCCGACATCGAACGCCTCGCCACGCGCATCGGCATGGGCGCCGCCACCCCACGCGATTTGGGCGTGTTGCGCAACAGCCTCGCCGCCTTGCCCGAGCTCAACGCCTTGCTCACTTCTTGCACGACGACCGACGCCTCACACGCATTTGCCGGTCCCATCGACGAAGCCCTCGATGTGGCCGACAAGCTGTCGCAAGCTTTGGTGAGCGAACCGCCGGTGGCCACCCGCGAAGGCGGCATCTTTCAATTGGGCTTTCACGCGCAGCTCGACGAGCTGGTCGAAACCGTCGCGCACGCCAAGGACTTCATCGCCAATCTCGAAGAGCGCGAGCGCGAACGCACGGGCATTGGCTCGCTCAAGGTCTCCTACAACAAGGTGTTCGGCTACTTCATTTTGGTGACCCGCACCCACCTCAAAAACGTGCCCGACGACTATGTGCGCAAGCAAACCGTGGCCAACGGCGAGCGCTTTGTCACGCCGGAGCTCGAGGAGTGGGAGGCCAAGGTGCTCACCGCAGACGACCGTCGCAAGGCCCTCGAGTTTGAACTGTGGCAAGAGCTGCTGAACGATTTGCAACCCCACGTGCCGCGCATCTCCGACATGGCGCGCCGCATCGCCAGCATCGACTGTGCGCGGGCGCTGGCCCAGGTGGCCAAGGAGCGCGATTACGCCAAACCGCAGGTCATCGCGCGCGGCCCGATGCACATCACCGAGGGGCGGCACCCGCTGGTCGAGGCGTTTGAACGCGCGCCCTTTGTGCCCAACAACACCGTGCTCGACCCCGATGGCGAGCGGCTGTTAATCATCACCGGCCCCAACATGGCGGGAAAATCAACGGTGATGCGCCAGGTGGCCCTGATGACCATCATGGCGCAGATGGGTGCTTTCGTGCCTGCCGCCGCTGCCCAGATGCCCGTCATCGATCGCCTGTTCACGCGGGTGGGGGCCTCCGACAACATCGCGCGGGGCGCCTCCACCTTCATGGTTGAGATGAACGAAACCGCCGCCATTTTGCGCAACGCCACCGCCGATAGCCTGGTCATCCTCGACGAAGTGGGGCGCGGCACCAGCACCTGGGACGGCCTGTCCATCGCCTGGTCGGTGGGCGAATACCTGCACGACTTGGTGCAGTGTCGCACGATGTTCGCCACCCACTATCACGAGCTGGTCGAGCTCGGAAACCTCAAGCCCCACGCCGCCAATTACCACGTGGCAGCCCGAGAGCACGGCGATGAGGTGGTGTTTTTGCGCACCCTGGTGCAGGGCGGCACCTCGCGCTCCTTTGGCATTCAGGTGGCCAAGATGGCCGGACTGCCCGAGTGGGTGGTGCTGCGCGCCCGCGAAATTTTGCACAGTTTGGAGAGCGAAGCCCCGCGCGCGGTGTCGGGAGTCGTGCCCATGCCCGCGGTGGCCGCCCGATCGCCGCAGCTCGATCTGTTTGCCGCGTCCAAGCCCTCCGAGGTTGAAAAACTGCTGCAGGAGGTCGATGTCAACCGCTTGACCCCCATCGAGGCCCTGTCGCTGCTCTCGCGCCTCAAAGGCATGCTCGAAACATGATGTATCGCCAGCGGTTTTGTCTCGCTTGACCCTTTTGGGGGTGTCTGTTAGCCTTATGTTTTCAAATAGATACGAGGTATTTCATGACCAAATCAGAACTCATTGACGCCGTCGCCGCTCAAACCAACGTAACCAAGGGGCGCGCCGAAATGGTGGTGAATTGCATTTTTGATTCCATGACAGAAGCCCTCAAAAATGGCGAAGGCATCGAAATCCGCGGCCTAGGCAGTTTCACCGTGCGCCAGTACAAGCCCTATCACGGTCGCAACCCCCGCACCGGCGAGCCCGTCAACGTCCCCTCCAAGCGCTTGCCTTTCTTCAAAGTCGGCAAAGAATTGAAAGAAATGATCAACGCCATCGATGTGCCCGACGACCCCAAGGACAACCCCTGATTTTGCGCGCGTCTGCGGCATCCGCTCCCATCTGATCGGGGCGCTGCCATGAATGCCGCGCAACTCAAAGAGCTGCTCGAAAACCTGCCGGCCCAACCGGGCGTGTACTTGATGAAAAACCACGCCGGCAAGGTGGTGTACATCGGCAAGGCCAAAAACCTGCGCCAACGGGTGCGGCAATACTTCTCTGCCGCCACCAGCGACACGCGTTTTTTCATCCCCGGTTTGGCGGCGCGCATCGCCACCATCGACACCGTGGTCACCGAGAGCGAAAAAGAGGCCGTGCTCTTGGAGTACAACCTCATCCAGCGCCACCTGCCGCGCTACAACATCCGGTTGCTCGACGACAAATATTTTTTGTGCATCCGCTTCGACATCGCGGTGCCGTGGCCGCGCATCGAAGTGGTGCGGCGTCCGCGCAAAGACAAGGCGCTCTACTTCGGCCCCTACTCTTCGGCCCACAGCGCCCGCGAAACGGTGCGGCTCATCAACCGCCATTTTAAGCTGCGCTCTTGCAGCGATCGCATGTTTGCCAACCGCGTGCGGCCCTGTTTGCAATACCAAATCCACCGTTGCTTTGCGCCGTGTGTCTTCGACGTGGACGCCGAGATGTACCGCGGCCAAGTCCAGGATGTCCGCCTGTTTCTCGAAGGGCGCCGCGACGACCTGCTGCAGCGCTTGAAAGACCGCATGCAAACCGCGGCCGACGCGTTTGACTTTGAGACCGCCGCCAGGTTGCGCGACCAAATCCGCGCCGTGGAAGAGACCCTGGCGCCGCAGCGCATCACCGAGATCAGCGACACCGATCGCGACGTCTTGGCGCTCTACCGCGAAGGAGACTTGGTACAGGTGGTGGTGATGGAGATCGTCGCAGGCCGCACCGCGGGTATCCGCGATTATTTCTTTGCGCAGCAGGAGTTCCCGAGCGAAGAAATTCTCTCCTCCTTCATCGTGCAGCACTACAGCGACGCCCTGCGTTTCCCCGACGAGGTGTTGCTGCCCTTTGATCTGCCCGACGCCGACGCGCTAACCGAAGTTCTCTCGGAGCGCCGCGGCCGAAAAGTGCGCGTCTTCGCCCCCAAGCGCGGCGGTCGCATTGAGCAGTTGCACCTGGCGAGCGAAAATGCCGCCCACCTGTTCGCCGCACGAAAACGCGCCGAAGACAACGCAGCCGAACGCCTGGCGCGCATCCAAAAAATGCTGCACTTGTCGGTGTTGCCCCAGCGCATCGAATGCGTCGACATCGCGCACCTGGGCGGCACCAACACCGTGGGCGCCATCAGCGTGGTGGAAAACGCCCAAGTGAACCCCAAGGCCGGGCGCGTCTATCGCCTCAAAGCCGCTGGCGATGGCAACGATTACGGCGCCATCCGCGAGGTGCTGCACCGGCGGTTTTTGCGGGCCGCCAAGGGCGAGACGGGTTGGGAGGCGCCGGACTTGCTCGTGGTGGACGGCGGGCGGGGGCAGCTCGGCGTGGCTTGCGCGGTGCTAGACGATCTCGGCTTGTCCCAGCAGGCGGTGGTGGGGCTCGCCGAGGAGCGCAGCGAGGGCGACAAAGCCGAGCACGATCGCGTCTACTTGCCGGGTCGCCGCAACCCCATTCCCGTGCGCGCCGAAACCTCGCCCTTGTTCGTGCTCTCCATGGCGCGCGATGAAGCCCACCGATTGGCCAACGCCTTCCAGGCCCGGTCGCGCCGCAAGCAGGCGCTGCTGTCGCGCCTCGACGACGTCCCCGGCGTGGGCCCCAAGACGCGCAAGGAGCTGCTGCGCCACTTCGGTAGCCTGAAGCGCATCGCCGAGGCCAGCGAATCCGAGCTGGTGCAGGTGCCCGGCGTGGGGCCCAAATTGGCGGCGCAACTCCGCGAACATCTGCGCGACATCCGAACGACGAAGAACTGAAAGGGCAGGGCGCCGAGGCGTCAGCGGGCGGTGATGTGCGTCTGTCCGCCCATGTAAGGCTGGAGCACGTCGGGGATGCGCACCGAACCATCGGCTTGTTGGTGGGTTTCAATCACCGATATCAGCACGCGGGGCAGGGCGAGACCCGAGCCGTTTACCGTGTGCACAAAGCGGTTGTTGCCCGCTTCGTCTTTAAAGCGGATGCGGGCGCGGCGGGCCTGAAAGTCGCCAAAGAGGCTGCAGCTCGACACCTCAAGCCACTCTTGCGAGCCCGGAGACCACGTTTCGAGATCGAATTTAATGCAGGCGACAAAGGAGAGGTCGCCGGTGCAGATGTTGAGCAGGCGGTGGCGCAGGCCGAGGCGCTCGAGCAGCACGCGGGCGTGTTCGGTGAGTTCGTCGAGGGCGGCGCGGCTGGCGTCGGGGTGCGCGAATTGAACGAGCTCGACTTTGTCGAATTGGTGTCCGCGCTTGATGCCGCGGGTGTCCTTGCCGTGGCTCATCTTTTCGCGGCGAAAGCAGGGGCTATAGGCCGCGTGGCGAATGGGCAGCGCCTGGGCGTCGAGGATCTCGTCGCGGTAAAAGTTGGTCACCGGCACCTCGGCCGTCGGCACAAACCAGTAGTCTTCTTCGGCGTCTCGGTAGAGGTTGTCGCCGAATTTGGGCAGGTTGCCGGTTCCGTACAGGCACTCCGAGCGCACCATGGCCGGTGGATAGAGCTCTTCGTAGCCGTGTTCGCGGGCGTGCACGTCGAGCATCCAGGTAATGAGGGCGCGTTGCAGGCGGGCCCCGTCGCCGCGCAAAACGTAAAATCGCGAGCCCGAAATTTTTTGTCCCCGCGCAAAATCGATGATGCCGAGCTGCTCCATGATCTCCCAGTGGGGGCGCGGTGCAAAATCGAACGCCGGCGCTTCACCGTGCTCCGCCATGACGACGTTGTCGTTCTCGCCGTCGCCCAAGGGGACTTCGGGCAGCGGTACGTTGGGCACGTTGAGCATGAGCGTGTTCAGCGCTTCCTCAATTTCGGGAACCCGGGTTTCGTTGTCTTTGATTTGTCTTTTGACATTGGACACGGCGTCGATGAGCGCCTTGCGCGCGTCGGGGTCTTTTTCGCGGCCGATGTCGCGAGAGGCTGCGTTGAGCTGGGCGCGCAGCGTGTCGCCCTCTTGCTGCAGGTGGCGGCGTTGGGTGTCGAGCTCGAGGATTTGGTCGATGATGGCTGCGTCGGCGCCGGTGCTCTCTAGGCCGCGCTTGACCGAGTCCGTTTCTTTGCGGATGCGTTGGATGTCCAGCATGGGGATTTCTCTAGCGGGAAGGGCTACTCTCTGAGGAGCCGGTCGAGTTTTTCGCGGATCATGGTTTCGGCCAAGTCGGGAACGACCTCCCATACGACTTTTTCGACCACGTCTTCGGTTAGCTGCAAGATGGCGCTGGCCTGGTCTGGGGTGAGACCGGGGACCGCAGCGATGGCCTGGGCGGCGAGGTCTCGGGCTTCGGCGCGCGTGGCTGCGACGGCGCTCTCTGTCGGGGAGGCGGTGGCCGGCTCGGTTGCGGCGGGTTCGGCTACGGGCTCGGGCAGCGGTGCGGAGCGGCCGTATTGCGGCGCTTCTAGCGATGTGTCGAGTTCAATGGCGTCTTCGCGGTACTCTTGGGCCACGGCGTTGCCATCCGAGGACATTTGGGCCAGCTCGGCCAGGGAGCCCACTTTGAAGTCGGCGTCAGCGGACAGGTCTTCTTGCAATTCAATGGGCTCAGGCTCGGGCGTTGTTTCTGCCGGGCGCGCAAAATCCATGGTGCCCCTGGGAGTGGCGGGACTTGCGGGAGGCGCCGGGGCCCTCAGCGAAGCCGCGCTGTACATACCCGAGGGAGATGAGGGTGGTGCCGGACGCAGCGGCGCAGCCGGCGGTGTGGGCGCGGGCGGTGGTGTGGGGGCGGCGTCGGCCACGCTCGCAGCAGGAGCCGAAAAGGGCAGCGGAGGTGGCGCAGGTGCCGCCTGAGGCGGGGGCGCCGGTTGCACTGCGGGAGCGGGCTTCGCAGCGGGGGCAGCAGCGATGAGTTCGAACACTTGCTCGATCAATTTGGTCGTGTCGAAGGGCTTCTTGGTTTCGGCGGTTGCGCCGACCTTGCGGCCGCGGACCTCGTCGTAAGGGGTCGAGATCCCGTGCATGAGGACGATGGGCAGGTCGGCAAATGCGGCGTCTTGGCGCAGTGTTTCGCAGACGTCGTAGCCGTTGATGCCCGGCATGCCAGCATCGACAATGATAATGTCGGGCCGGCGCTCGCGCGCGCTGGCAATGGCCGCTTCGCCCGAGGGAACCGCGACGACTTGGATGGGTTCTGCTTGGAAGGTTTTTTCCATGACCAGGCGCATGGTTCCGCTGTCATCGGCGAATAATAATACTTTGTCGGACAAGAAGGCCTCCTTACAGTTTTTTGAGGGTCGCTTTGTCAACGATTGTGGGAATTTAAGCGCTAAATGAAATGAAGGTCAAGTAAACAGAGCGGCGTCGCTGTAGACAAAACAAGCGCTGTTTTGGCGATTGGACCGCTCTCAAATGCGTTTGCGCCGCGCATTATCTCGGGGCGTCGAGCTCTTGCAATCGCGCATCGGCCCGGGTGCGCCAGGCGGGAAACGTGCGCAGCTCTTCGAGGAGCGCTCTCTCCTGCGACGGATTGCCCAAACGGCGCTGGCACTCCGCGGCTTCGTGCAACACCGCGGCGCGCTCCGCATAGTGGCGGTGGCGCTGCAGCACGATGTTGAAGTGCGTCGTGGCGTTGGCGCAGCGTCCCATGCGGGCTTCGCAGCGGGCGATGTGGTGGTGGGCGACCGGCACATCGGCGGACGGGGTGGCGGCGTCTTGCAAGGCGCGTTGGAAATCGGCGATGGCCGCGTTGCAGTTGCCCCGGTTGTAAGCCGCCATGCCCGATGCCAACGCTGTGTCGGGTGGCGGCGTGGCAGCCCTGGGGGCAGAGACTTTGGGCGATGCGACCAAGTCGGGCGTCGCGCCTTGCGTCGGTGGTGGCGCAGCAAAGCCAACCTGCGGCGCCGGCATGGCCATTTCGCGCATAGGTGCCGAGACGCTTTCCTCAGCGGCGGCTTCTTCAATGGGAGCGCTGCGGACCGCGGCGTTGTCTGCGGGCATTGCCAGGGCGCGTTTTGCGGCACCCCCGGTGGCACTTGCGTCGGCGCTAGGTTGACGCGCTGCTGTCGGTTGGTCGACGGGCGGTGTGGCATGCAAGCGGCGTCCCTGTTTGCGCTTGTGCGGGGCGTCCATTCCCCGCGTCATGGACAGCGAAGCGCCTTCGTCTGCCGGGGTGGGTTCCGGCGCGGCGGCGTAGGGCGATGCCAACGGGGCGCGCTCTGGGGTGTCCGATGCGGCGCTGCGTGGCGCGGGAGTGCGGTCGATGTCCTCGGCGATGGGTTGGGTGGGCAGCACGCTGGGCATCTCACCGCGGTGAACCAGCAGCAGGGCGGCGGCGGCAATGGCGGCGACACCCATGGTGGCCACGGCGGGGCGCAACAAGGCGGCTTGTATTTTCTGCAGCAGTGAAGGCGTCGTCGTTGCGGGCGTGGGACGGTCGTCTTTTGCGGGCTGGAGCATCTGGTCGGCCATGTCGAGAATGGCGGCATCCATGGACAGCGGCGGCGGCGCCAGGTGGTGCAATGCGGCCAGTCGGCGCACCTGCTGCATGGCGTCCAGGGCGGCCGCACAGTCGGCGCAGTCTTGCAGATGGGCCGTGACCAGTTCGCGGTCGGCGTCGTCGATCTCGTCGTACGAAAAGTCGAGGAGCAGGGCTTCGCAGTGTCGGCAATCCGTCTTCATGGCAAAGACCTCGCGTAATCTTCGTATTTTTTTAATGTTTGGCGCAGCGCGGTGAGTGCGTAGCGCATCCGACTCTTCACAGTGCCCAACGGAACTTGCAGGACATCGGCGATCTCTTGAAACGAGACGCCCTGGTACTCGCGCAGCACAAACACCTCGCGTTGTTCCGGGGGAAGTTGGTCAATCGCCTGGGTTAGGGCTTCGCGCAGTCGGCGGGTCACGGCGTCGCGATCGGGTTGCGGCCCACTGGCGGCGATGCGCTCTACCAGCGGGGCCCCCCCTTCGGAAGTGGATTGATCCAAGGATGGGTGTCGGCGGTGTCCGGCGCGGCGGATGGCGTCCAGCGCAGCGTTGCGGGCGATGGCGTAAATCCAGGTAGAAAAGCGGCTCCGGTGGTGAAAGGAAGCGGCGTTGCGGAGCAATTTGGCGAAGACGTCTTGCGTGAGATCGGCCGCGGTCTCCGGGTGTCCGATCATCCGGACCAAAAAATGGTACAGCGGTGTTCGGTAGCGCTCAAATAACAACCGAAAGGCGTGGGTGTCGCCGCTTTGTATTGCGTACATCAATTCTTCATCTGTCCGGTTGTCGTGTTTCATGGCCCTGCGCACCTTGTAGCGCAGCCATCTAAATTTCGACAACCACAGATGCAGACGTTTGGTGTGGATATTTGGATCTATGTGGCAACCGCTGTGTCCGAAACGCACATTTTCGCGAAAAAAGGCACGGCAAAAACCAAACCCTGTGCAAAGCGCCATTCAAGGCATTTTGGATCAGATTTTGGTTGCACTGCATTCGCTGAGTTCACTATCCTTGGAATTCCGTTGTCGCAAAAAACGTGAGCGGTTTTGACAAACAGGTAATTTTGTTTTGCAGGTGAAATTTTGGGCGCGCTAATTTTTAAACCGATTAAAAATACGAGTTTTTTCTCTTGGTTTGGCGAAAAATCATGTGCTAGTATCCACACGCTCACCGGAATTTGGTGGGCAAAAAAGGAAATTCAACAAAACTGAAAGAAATGAAAACGCTCGTACAGCAGGGCGTTTCTATCCCAAGGAGGAACTCAGGATGGCTGAAATTGCAAAAGCGTATGTTGATGGTGGCGGCTGGATGCACCCGATCGCACTGACTTCGATTATCGGCGTTGCGATTATCGTAGAGCGATTCATTGCACTGTTTTTTAAGTTCAACATCAATGCAGACGCATTCATGGGACAAATTTCCAAACTGGTGATGGCCAACAACATCGATCGCGCCATCAAGCTCTGCAATGCCGCACCCACGGCCATTCTGCCCAAAGTTATCAAAGCGGGTCTGTCGCGGGCCAACAAAGGCGAACTCGAAATCGCCAACGCTCTCGAAGAAGCCCAACTAGAGCTGATTCCCATCGTTCAGCGCCGCACCCCCACCTTGGGCGGTGTTGCCAACGTCGCCACCCTGCTCGGCTTGCTCGGAACGATTGTCGGTTTGATTCAAGCGTTCTCCGCGCTCGAGAGCGCCGCTCCCGACCAGCGCGCCGCAGCCCTGGCCAGCGGCATTTCAGTGGCCATGAACACCACGGCATTCGGTTTGATTGTGGCGATTCCCTGCATGGTAGCACAAATGTTTTTGCAAAATGTTACCATGAAAATTCTGAGCGATGTCGACCAGTACTCCGTCAAGTTGGAAAACTTGCTCGTCTCCCGTTATCGTGCGGGTGGTGCGCAATAATCCAGTGAAACTGTTTCTTTTCAGGGGCTGGCGGTTGCATACAGCCAGCTTCTGAAACAGGCTTTCTGACACAGGAAGGTAAGCCAATGGCGAAACGCAGAAAAATAGATAGTTACGAAGGCGATCCGCTCATCCCGATTTTGAATCTGGTGTGCATGCTGATTCCTTTGTTGCTGTACGGAGCGGTTTTCATCCAATTTATGGTAGTGGACGTCAACGCACCCAAGCTTGCGCAGGCACCCGCGCAGCAACAACCCGAACAAAACGAAGCATTGAACCTGACGGTCATGATCACCGAGCAAGGTTTTCACTTTAAGGTGAACCCCAAAAAGCGCTTGCCCTGGATGAACATGTCGACAGAGACGGCTTCGGCTGGGCCAGACATCCCCAAAAGGGACGATGATTGGGATTTTGCGGAACTGCACCGAAAAATTAAAGAAATCAAAGAGTTGAATCGCGAGGAAGTCAATATCACAATTGGCGCCGAAGACGATATCAAGTACGACATCTTGATCAAAGCAATGGATCACACCCGCGGCGATCAAGACAACCCCTTGTTTCCGGTGGTGACACTGACCAGGGGCGTGGTGTAGCGAATGTGCAGAGGCGCGGTCCCGTGAACAACACGTGAGCGCGTCTCTTTTTGGCACTGTCAATCGTGCGTGAGCACGAGGGAGGATTCTCGATGAACGTCGGCTATCAAGAGCAGCCCCAAGTAGATGACCTTTGGTTGGCCAAGAAAAAAGCCAAAAAGAAACCCGAGCGCGGTTTTGAGAAGCCAGGCCTGATGATCAACTCGCTCATGGACGCGTTTACGATTATTTTGTGCTTTCTCCTCAAAAGCTTTGGTTCTGACCCGGTGCAAATTCGCGAGTCCGATGATTTGAAACTCCCGAAAACGACGGAGATGGACAATCCCCTGGTGGACGCCATCGTGATCGCCATTTCGTCCAAGGGCATTATGGTGCAAGACATTAAAGTCGCTGACGTGCGCAACGGAACGGTTGACGAGAGCATGAAGCGCGATGGTCAAGACGGCCTCTTGATCAACCCCTTGCACGATGCCCTGAAGGAGCGCGTACAGCACTTAAAAATGCTGGCGGCGCGAACCGGCTCCACCTTCGAAGGTTTGGCCCTGGTGGTGGCGGACTCCGGCACCAACTACCGCCTGCTGACCGAAGTTTTGTACACCGCTGGTCAGGCCGAATTTGAAAAATTCAAGTTCGTGGCCACTGAGGGCGGTGCGCTCTCCGGTCACTGAGCCCCTTCCCAACCCACGCTTCTTCTTCTCAATTCAAATCAAAATCCATCCGTAAATTCGCTTCGCGTTGTCGCAAGCCCTTGCCAGGGACGCGCTGGGCTTACAAGTTTCTGGCTTTGCACCAAGCTGTCGCGGTCCCACATCGGCAAACACAACGGATGGGGACAGCATCCGGCGCCTGACATGTGCAGCAATGGGGCCCTGCAGGTGCGGGGTGCCATTCGAACGTCTCCCGCGCCATGCGGCTGCGTCCTCGGCGTGACAAATGCGCGCTTTACGGTTGCGTGATTTGCAGCACCACGTCTTCTTCGGTGGCCTGGCGAATGCGTTGGGCCTCAGCGCGGTATTGGATGTATTCGTCGGCCGCGATGTTGCCGCATTTGGAGATGAGGGTTTGCGTGACTTCGAGTCCCTCTTTGGTGGGGAGAAAGGTGCGTTGGTAGCGGAGACAAGGCAGATCGATGTCCATGTTGTCCGGCGTGGATTTGAGGCGCGCATTTGCGGGCAACGCAAAAACAAAAGACCAATCGAATTGGTAGGGAACGCCCATCATCATGTCGTGCTCGCGTTTTTCTAGCGCAAAGCTCTTGGGATAGGTGGCGTCGAGGGGAATGCGGAACCGCAGCTCGTTTTCGGTGCGCCGGGCAAAGGTATCGGCCACAAAATCGACGGTGAAATCTACGGGAACGGACAGATCGTCGATGGGGTTTTGCGGCGGCGGCCCCACCACGGCACCGGGAATAAATTGCTCGATGAGGTTTTGCAATTGCTTGGCGAAGTTTTCGCGGTTGCGCGAAATTTGGCGCAGCGTGGCCGCAAAGTGTCCCTGGGATAGGAAGGCGAGGGTGCCGGTGGTTGTGCCATCTGAGGCGACTTTGATGTGCGACGTTTGCTTGTGGTAGTACTGCTGGATGTCGTCGTAGGGGATGGGCACCCACTCCCAGGATTTTTGATCGAGGTTCAGCACAAACGCTAGGGTCCCCTGGTTGTCGGCCCGCAGGGTCTCGGGATCGAGGGAGTCCACGGTTGGGTCGTAAAAGCGTCCGGTGGCGAAACCCTCCTGCGGGGGCACGTAAATGATGGCGTGGTTGAACTGCGGGAAGGGCACCTCGCGAATGACCTCGCCGTGACCGCGGGTGTTGACCAGGGCAAAGCGCGCCTCGATGCCCGCCTTTTGCGCAAGCGCGATAAACAGCACGGCTTTGTCTTTGCAGTCGCCGTAGCGCCGCGCCAGGATTTGCCGCGTGGTGTGCGGACGATGCCCGGCCACCGCGTCTTCCCAGTCCTGCTGGTAGCGAATTTCGGTTTGGACCAGCATTTGTATGTTGCGCAAAATTTCGGCCTTGGACTGCGCGCCGTTGACAACGGTGGGGGCCAGGGCCGTTAACTCGGGGTTGTCGCGGAAGACGTTTTTTAAGAGGGCCTCTTCCCAGCGCGCATACATGTCCCAATCGGGGATGGTGCTCACCTTGAGGGTCCACACCAGGTCGAGGGGCGACGGCATGGAGGGCTCGTGGCGAACGATGGGCACGTCATAGGCCCGCCAGGAGATGCGGCGTTGGTCGCCGTGCTTTGTCTCAGCGCGCATGCTGCGCCCGCGTGAGAATTCGTTGATGCGCATCTCGTTGGGCAGCCAGAGCACAAACTCGGACTCGATGAAGTGGCGGTTGATGCCCTGGAAGAACCAGTGCGTGTAGTAGTAATCGCCGATGAGCCCGGAGGGATATTCTTCGCAGCGGTATTGCACCACGGTGGAGGAGCCCACGGCGAGCTGGCGGAAGCGGATGACGCCGTCGCGAATGGAGGCGGCTTCGATACGGCGCCCCTGGGGATCGATGGCGTAGGCGTGCAGCACGCGGCTGTTGCCCCAGCAGTGGTAGCCCTGTTCGATGAGCGCGTCGCGACCGGTGGTGTTTAAGGCGTGTTGCACCATCGTGACGACATTGAGAGCGCTGCCGTCGGGTTGCACCTCGGTGACCTGGTGGTCGAGGAGGTAGGCGAGATCGGCGGCGGAATCGAAGTGGGCGTGGTTGCGCACTGCCACCGCAGCATCGAGGGCCTTTTCGTCGGGGATGTCGCGCTCCCAGGGCTTGGGGGTTTGCGGGGACAAAAACGCCAGCCGATCGGCCAGGGCTGCGTTGGCCGGGTCGCGCTCTAAGGCGAGGCGCCACCATTCGACGGCCTTGTCGGTCTGCTGCCGAAACATCGCCATGGCGGCCAGGCTGAAGTAGGGATGCGGGGCGTTGGGGGACAAATCGCGCTGTTTGTGCCAGGCCTTTTCGGCCTCGTCGTAGCGGCCCGCGATGCGCTCTAGGTAGCCGAGCTCAGACCAGAGATCGGTGGCGGTGGGCCAGGCCTTCAGCATTTTGTGCAGTATTTTTCGCGCCTTCGCATAGTCGTCGACGCGGATGGCCTCGGTGTATTGCGCGCTCATCCACCGGTAATGGCGCGGCACTTTTTTGAGGAGCCGCCGGTATATTTTGTCGCTGGCTCGGTGTTGGGCGAAGTCTTTGAGACAACCGGCCCACAGCACCTGGGCCCCACTCCAATCTGGAATTTGATCGCGGAGTTTTTGGTAGATGTGGCAGCGCTCTTCGTTCCACTGCTCGTCGGAAAAGGCGCGGGCCAAGGCGAGTTGCGCGTCGAGGTTTTCGGGGTGTTTTTTGGCCAAGGCCGAAGCGGCATCGCGGGCTTTGCGCCCCAATTGGTTTTGCTTGAGAAAGGTGATGCGGTTCAGGTGAAACAGCAGCAGCTTGTCACCGCCGCGCTTGATCAATTCGTCGAAGATGTCGGAGGTGCGGCCGCGCTCTTCATTGCGCCACAAGGCCAGCGCCGCTTCGTAGAGCGAGCGGAGGCTGTGGCGTTCGTGCTGCAACATGGTGTCGGCGATCTCGATGGCGGGCACGTGGAGTTCGAGTTTTTGCGCCCATTGGATGGCCCAAAACAGCCCGCGGACCGTGTCCATGGAGAGGGGCAGTTCGTCGAGCAGGCTGTCTAGGGCGTTGCGCGGATCGGTGTCGGTGGGGGCCAAGGCGGCGGGCGGCGCGTCAGGGCTGAGCGCGGTGAGCGCGATGTTGGGCAGGGGAGAACCCTGGGCGCCGGTGATGCGGGCCATCAAATCCCAGGTGCCATCGGATTGCGCGGTCTTGATGAGGATGCGGTTGGCGCCTTTTTGCAGGGTCAAAGGGACGGTGAGCAAGTCGAAGGCCCAAGCGTTGATGTGGCGGTCTTCGAAGATGAGGGCGCCGTTGACCCAGATTTTGATGGGGTCGCTGGTGGAAACGCGCAGCTCGCCGGTGAATGCCTCGGAGGCCTCGACGGCGCTCACGGCGTAGGCCACTGAATCGGTGTTGGGGTAGAGGTGTTCGCGCAAATCGTACTCGCCAAAGGAGCCGGTGGTGATGTCGGTGCGCCAGGAGGCGCGCACGTTGCGGCCGGCATACGTTTGCGACAGGTCGATTTCGCTCTCGGGGGGATACTCGATGTCGAAGCCCTTGTTTTGCTCGTTGCTGAAGCTGCCGATGAAGGCGAAGGGCACGCGCCAGGCGATTTGCTGTAAGTGGGCGTCGGCGTCATCGAAGCGGGCGCGCAAACGCAGGTAGGAGCGGTATTGGCTGTGGGCGGCGGCGCGAACGCGGGGGTCGGGGTGCGCGGTGGTGAGGGTGGCCAGGAGGTCGGCGGCCAAGGCGACGTGTTCATCGCGCAGCGCGGTTTCATCGAGGGCGTGCAGGTGCAGCAGGGCGACGTCGTTGTCCGGGTTTTGCAGGGCGCGCAGCAGGTGGGTGAAGCGCGCGTCGTCGTCGCATTGCAGTTGGGCGAGGTCGGCGGCGATCTCGTGGTACAGGGCGGCGTCGGGGTCGATGCCTTGCGCCTCGGCCACCAGGGATTCGAGGGTCGCGGGCGTGGCGGCGCGGTAGTAGGCTTCGGCGATTTTTTCGAGGGCGGCGCGCTTGTCTGGGGCTGTGGCGGGCACCATGGAGACCTTGGGTTTGTGGGCGCAGGCAACCGCGAGTACGGCAAGCAAGAGGACAATGGCGAGGCGTTTTATATGGGACATAACAACTCCTGTCGGGGGGATGTGGGCAACAGATTCCCCCATCATGAACCGCCCACCGCAGCGGTGCAAGGCAATATGCCGAGGCGTCAGGAGCGTCTCTCTTCAGGGCGCCAAGCCGTAACAATCCGAGACAATCGCGTGTACACCACCATGGGGCGCTTGTGTATCGATTTGCAAAACATCGTGAGAGATGGTGTACTTGTTGCTTATTCAAACAGGAGGGGACGATGTCGATTTTTCAACGAGACTTGGCTTTGTTGTTGCTGGGCACTTGGGGGGTGTTTGCTTTGGCCTTGGGGTGCTCTAGCGATGTCGCTCACGATGACAATGTCGGCGATGCGACCGACAGCGAGCGTGGCGCGGGTTCTGACGACACGAACAACAATAACGACAGCGACAAACACGGTAAGAATGACAGTGACAGCGACAGCGGTACGGGTGCACCTGAGCCCGTGGGCCCCTTGACTTGGGTAGATGAAACCACGGGGCTGGAGTGGGAGGTGTCGCTGCCCGACGACCGGGATTCCCTAACGTCGTTGTCGCGGTGCGACAAGTTGGATCTCGACGGCCACCAGGACTGGCGAAATCCCAGCATCAACGAGCTGCGCAGTTTGATCCGGGGCTGTCCGGCCACCGAGCTCGGCGGCGAGTGTTTTTTTGGACAGGTGTGCCGCGAAGAAGACGGGTGCGTGCCCGGCGAGGTTGACTACATGGTGTGCTACCAGGGGTGCGAACAACAGGAGGGCCACTGCTACTGGCCCGAGGAGCTCCGCGGCGGGTGCGGCTCGTATTGGGCGTCGTACGAAGACGATGATGGCATTACGCATTATCCGTACGCGATCTATTTTAGGGACGCCTCCATTGAAAACCGCTACCACCCCCTGTTTCACACCCACGCGGTGCGCTGCGTGCGCGGCGAACCACTGGAATCAAATTGAAACCTTCATCAAAACACCCCATTTGAATCGATAAACCCAACAATCGAAAAACGGCGAACCTCGAGGCGCGCCCATCCCTCGCCGCAAGCCTTGTCGGTCTCTCAACCGCAATCTCTATTTAAATGTCGCTTTGCCATCGGTTGCATGGCCTTTTTGGTTCACAAATTGACGCCAATTTCAGCGGTTGCCTATAATTGCTTTTGTTCTCACTTTTAACGCAAAAGTCCGGAACCGCGATTGGGGCCGTGTTTTTGCGCGCTTAAAAAAGGAGGCTCTTATGACACGCAAAACAATCACCCCAAAATCCAGTACCCCAAAAACGATCACCCCAAAGCAAAGCGCCCGTAGGACAGCGGCCTTGCCTTGGTCCCTGTCCAGACTCGTGGCGTGGTTGCCCCTCGTCGCCGTACTCTTTATGGCCGGCTGTGTCGACGAAGACTCCCCGACGATGTACGCGATGTGCGGCGAAGAGCACGAGGACGTGGAGATCAAACGACTGGTCAACGGCAACCTGGTGATCGTCGCCAATTACCGCGAAGAGGGCTTTAACAGCGCCACATTGATAAGCGACATGTTTTTGGGCATCGCGCTCAACGGCATCGACTTCTCTGACCTGGCCAGTTACAAAATCTCCTTCGACAAGAGCACCGGCGCGTATTCCCTGGGCAACGACAAGGCCAAGGTCGGCTTTACCCTCTTTTTCGAAACCGACTTCGAGAAACATGCGGCGGGCGACTTCATCCCCTACAACATCTTCAAGCACGAAACCTTTGTGAAAAACGTGAAGGTCTCGGTGGGCAGCGACCTGAAGGTGAGCGGCAGCTACGACCCGGGCCCCCTGTACGGGCTCGTCAAGGGCGACGTGAAGTTCTCGGCGCCGCTCAACGTGAAGCTCAAAATCGACGCGCTGCGCGTGGCCATTAAAATCAACAGCGTTCAAACCTACGGCGGGAGCTGGCCATTCAACAAAGACGACAAGCTCACCATGCACATGGGCACTACGTCCATGTCGCTCGACCACTTCACCCAGCAATTGCAGGACGGCGGCCTGGGCATCGATTACTCCGGCTCGCGCTATGTCAGCCAATTCTTCGGCATCGAGCAGGATTTTAGCGACGCCGTGTTTTACATCGTCCGCAAGGACCAGGGCTGGAGCTTTGAGGGCACCTACCTCACCGAGATGACCAAGTGGGGCACCACGCTGTACGCCAAGGGCTTTGTCTCGAACGTGGCGCAAGACAACACCGCCTATTACTGCGACGCCGATCTCACCACTCACATCGGCACGGCCTGGCACGCCCTCGATCTCACCGACGGCTATTTTGAATTCGCCGACGGCACGCGCTTTACCTACGGTTTATCGGCCTATTGAGCCTTCGCCCACTGCGCCGCCAAGGGCGCACACCAGGGGCCAATCGATAACGGGTATCCGACATTGTGCTTGCCTCAAAGAGGGGCATCTGATTATATTGCCGCGGCCCAAAAAGCCCCTTGAAAACACCGAAAAGCAAACAATTTGTGCGGATTGGCCTTGCCCAACCCAGATAAGGAGAGCCCCATGAGCAGCATTATGAGCATCATCGCCCGCGAAATTATGGATTCCCGTGGCAACCCCACCGTTGAGGTGGAGGTCGAACTGGAGTGCGGCAGCAAAGGCATGGCCGCCGTTCCCTCCGGCGCTTCCACGGGCGAACACGAAGCCCTCGAGCTCCGCGACGGAGACAAGTCCCGCTACTTGGGCAAGGGCGTTCTCAAAGCCGTGCAAAACGTAAACGAAAAAATCCAGCCCGCGCTCCTCGGCATGGACGGCCTCAACCAAGTGGCCATCGACCGCGCCATGATCGCCCTGGACGGCACCCCCACCAAGAGCAACCTGGGCGCCAACGCCATCTTGGGCGTCTCCCTGGCCGTGGCCAAGGCAGCGGCGAACTGTCTCGACATTCCCCTGTACCGCTACATCGGCGGCACCAACGCCGTTACCCTGCCCGTCCCCATGATGAACATCGTCAACGGCGGCTCGCACTCCGACGCCCCCATCGCCTTCCAAGAGTTCATGATTCGCCCGGTGGGCGCCAAAACCTTCCGCGAAGGCCTGCGCATGGGCGCCGAAGTGTTTCACGCCCTCAAAGCCGTGCTGAAGGCCCGCGGTCTGAGCACCGCTGTGGGCGATGAAGGCGGCTTTGCCCCTGCCTTTACGGGCACCGAAGATGCCGTTGAAGCCATTTTGGAAGCCGTTAAAAAAGCCGGTTACAAGCCGGGTCTCCAAAAAGATGGCGGCGATGTCTCGCTGGCCTTCGACTGTGCGGCCTCGGAGTTTTTCGTGAACGGCAAGTACGACTACACCAAGTTTGAAGGCAAGGACGCCGCGGTGCGCACCAGCGAAGAGCAGGCGCAATACCTGGCAGATCTCGTCGCCAAGTATCCCATCGACTCCATCGAAGACGGCATGGACGAAAACGATTGGGACGGCTGGAAAAAACTGACCGACCTCATCGGCGACAAGTGCCAGCTCGTGGGCGACGACCTGTTTGTCACCAACGTGCAGTACCTCAAAAAAGGCATCGAAACGGGCTGCGCCAACTCCATCCTCATCAAGGTCAACCAAATCGGCACCCTCACCGAAACCCTGGACGCCATCGAGATGGCCCACCGCGCGGGCTACACATCGGTGACCTCGCACCGCTCGGGTGAAACCGAAGACGCGACCATCGCCGACATCGCCGTGGCCACCAACTCGGGCCAAATCAAGACGGGCTCGCTGAGCCGCTCGGATCGCATCGCCAAGTACAACCAGTTGCTGCGCATCGAAGAAGAACTCGGCGAAGCCGCGGTGTACGGCTGGGCCCGCTAACGCGCACGGAAGCGTTCCCTCCCCTCGTCACCGGCGGCGCAGTTGCCGCACACCAACACAGTCATTGATCATTAATTGTTATCGCCAATGCCGTCGTGGTCCCCAAAGGGCGCGATGCTGGGCACCAGTCCCGGCGTGCTGGTGTTGTCGGCGTTGTACTGCCACGTGTCGGGGATGACCTCGGGGAGCTCGGCCAGCACTTTCATGAGGGAGATGCCCTCCTTGGGCTTGAGGTGCGGCTGGTTGAACTGGCTGACCAGCGCGCCGGTAGCGTCGTAGAGTTCAATGCTTTCGGAGACGCTGTTTTTGAGCCCCGATGTGCCAATGGAAGCGCCGATGTCGATGATGAGCGTGCCCGACGGCGGCGAGACATCCACAGGGTTCTCGGGGTTGTACTTGTCGGAGACGAGGATGGCGGCTTGTCCCGGGTGCAGCCAGGTGCCTTCGGCAATGAGGTCGCCGTTGCAATCGGCTTCGTCGTCGATCATCCAGTTGGACAAATCGACCGCCTGCAAACCGTAGTTGAAAATTTCGACGAACTCCTGCGCGGGCTCTGGCCCGAGGGGATCGGCCAGCACTTCGGTGATGACGACGGTTTCGCCCTCGCCGCCACGGATGCTAGCGGTGAATTCGGTGCGGTTGTCGTTGGGGTCGTCGAGATGCAGGTGCAGGGTGGAATCTTCGTCGGTGGGCAGGTTGCGCACCAGCACCACGTGTACCGTGCGAAAGCCGCCCTGCAACGGCTGCGCTGCATCGCCACCGTGGGCGACAACGGTGAGCCGGGTGGGTTCGTCGGTGATGAGGCGCACCGCGGCCACGGCAGGCCCTTGGGTGAGGCAAACGGGATCGGATGGCGTTTCGTAGGGCGCGCACACCGGCATGAGGATTTCGGGCGGATCGGTGTCGTCGGGATCGCGCAGCAGTTCGAGGATGTCCTCATCAAGATCGCCGAGCTCGGTGCCTTCTGTTTCGATGCCGAGCGGATCTCCGCCGTCATCGTTTGGTGGAAGCCCGCCCTCGACCACGCCCAGGTCGTGCACCAAGTCGGGTCGCCAGATGTCTTCAGCGGCGGCGCTATCGGTGTCGCTGCCCGTTTGGCCGACCTCGCGGGTGAGATCCAGATTCATGCAGGCGCTAGAAGCGACCGCGGCCCAGAGTGTCCATGTGCAAAGTGTGTGTTTCATGTGGTAATATATCGGCCGCTGCGCACAAAAGTTTCCTAAAAAAGTGATGCGCGGCGAAAATATTGTTATTTGCCGCAGTTTTGTGCCGATGGGTGCGAGGGAGGTTGCATGGTACGCCGCCAGGACATCGTGGAATTTTTAGATGACTTGCTCGACATTAATGATGTCAGCGATCATTCCGTAAATGGGTTGCAGGTGCAGGGGGGCGAGGAGGTGCGCAAGGTTGGCTTGGCGGTGGACGCTGCCCTGTCGGTGTACGAGCGCGCCATCGCCGAGGGGTGTCAGATGCTCGTCGTGCACCACGGATTGATATGGGGCGGCTTGCAGCGCATCACGGATCGCAACCACGCCCATGTGTCGCGCCTGATACACAGCGGGCTTAACCTGTATGCCGCGCACCTGCCCTTGGACATGAGCCCGGATGTGGGCAACAACGCGCTGCTGTGCCAGATGGCGGGCCTGGTGGGCATTGAGCCGTTTGGCGCATACCACGGGGCCAAAATTGGCTGGAAGGGCGCGCTAGAAGTGCCGTGCGGCATTTCGCAATTCGAAGACGTATGGCGCGAGCAGCTCGGGGCCACGCCGCGCACCTTGCCCTTTGGTCCGGAGCTGATTCGCACCGTGGCCATCGTGTCGGGGGGCGGCACCGGCGCCCTGAAAGAAGCCATCGACGAGGGCATCGATTGCTTTGTTAGCGGCGAAGGCCCGCACGAGAAGTATCACGAGGCGTTAGAGGGCGGCATTCACCTGATGTACTTGGGGCACTATTTGACGGAGACCGTGGGGGTGCAGGCGGTGGGACGCGCGCTGACAGCGGAGTTTCCCGAGCTATCAACGGTGTTCATCGACGAGCCCACGGGCTTCTAGGGGCGCCGCGGGTTCGCTGTCTGCGGCTTCGGCGTTGTCGCGAAACGGCACCAGGGTTTGGCGCCACAGGTAGCGGCGAACGTAATAGATAGAGAGCAGCAATGCACCAAAACCGCCGGCGATGAACGACGCCCACACGCCGGTGACGGGCCAATGCAATACAAACGTGGAGATGAAGGCGCCGGTCACGCCGATGCCCAGCACGCGCAACGTGGTGATGATGAGCGACGGCCAGCCGAAGCCGAGCCCCTGCAAGATGCGTCCGGTGGTCATGCCGACGGCCATGAGGGGATAGGAGAAGGCCACCCAGCGCAGGTATTGGGTGCCGATTTGCAGGGTGTGCGCGTCCTTGGTGAAGATGGCGATGAGGGAGGGCGCAAAGGCGTAGGAGAGCGACCCCAAGGAGACCGCGCAGATCAAGGCGGCGCCGTATGCGTTGATGGTGGTGCGTCGCACGAGGTCGCTGCGGGCGGCACCGGCGAAGATACCGGTTAGGGTCATGGCGGCAGAGGCGATACCCATGATGGGCAAGGACACGCACATGTCGATGCGGTTGCCCGCCACGTAGCCCGCCATGGCGGTTTGGCCATATGCAGAGACCGAGCGGTTGATGGCGATCATGCCCATGGCCATGACCAGTTGTCCGGCGGTGGCCGGTACGGCGAGGCGCACGATGTCGAGCAGGCGCTGGGCGCGCATGGCCAGGTGTTGCTTGAGAAAGTCCTTGAGGCTCTGTTGCGAGAAGACCATCCATGCCAGCATGACCGTGGCCACGGTTTGTGCCACCAGCGTGGCGACGGCCGCTCCGCGGATGCCCATGCCAAAGGTGAACATGAAGAGCGGGTCGAGGGCCACGTTGATGAGGGTTGACACCGCTAGGGCGATCATCGGGCGCTTGGCGTCGCCTTTGCCGTTGAGCATGGAGCGCAGCACCGTGGCGATGAAGAAGAGGGGCATGCCCGCAAACAGCGGCGCCATGTAGTCGAAGGCCAGCGAGATGGATGCACCCTCGGCGCCCAGCAGGGGGATGAGCGCGGGCCCGGCGAGGATGGTGGCGATGCCCAGGACAATGCTGATCAACACGGAGAGCGTGAGGCCGGTGCCGCCGTATTCATCGATGGCGGCGGTGTTTTTGGCGCCGTAGGACTGCGCGACATTGGCGGTGATGCCCGTGGCCAGGCCGTTGGTGAGGGCGATGGAGATGTAAAAGATAGAGCTGATGTAGCCGGATGCAGCCAGGGCCTCGGGACCTAAGCGTCCGATGAAGACGGAGTCGACGACGGTGTACAAGGCGTGGACAGTGAAGCCGGCGATCATCGGGAGCGAGAGGTTGAACAGGGCGCGTCCGGGGTGGGCGACGAAGGTTTCGAGCCGACTTGGCGTGGCGTGGGTCATGGGCGCGCGGCCCGTGAGCATGTGAATGGAGCGGGTGAAGCGCTGTGTTTAGAGGGGTGATGTACAACGCGGATGTTGGTGGTGGCAGCGGCGATCATGGCCCTGTGTCAGAGCGGATTTTGGCAAATAAAGCAAGGCTTTCTTGGGTCGCCCCTTGGGGCGTTCGGGGCCAGGCGCGAGATGCGTGCTTTTTTGTAAGGGATTGTACCGGAGGAGGGACTCGAACCCTCACAAGCTTTCGCCCACTGGATTTTGAATCCAGCGCGTCTACCAGTTCCGCCACTCCGGCAAGGGGACTGCGCGTAAAGCGATGTGCGAAATATCACGATGCAAAGCCCTTGTCCAGTGTTGTGTGGGACGTGTCAGGCATATGGTCTCCCTCGCCGCGCAACTGTATCGCTGCCGATAGAACCTTGCCCAAAACGTCTTTTGATCGCATACTCAGAACTGGCTCTCTGGGGTGCTTGTCAGAGTGCGTAATAGCAATTCCGCTGTACCGAAACCCCGGGATCTGTCGCTCGTCGCGGTGTGCACGCCGGCTCTTGAGCCGGAAGCCTAAAGCGATGATATGGAACCCATATGCAGCGTCGGCGGGGTTGAATTTGGTCTCGATGGCACTCCGGAGAGCTTTTTTATTTTCGCCGTCCGAAACCACTACCCACGCCGCCCAACAATCCGCATATTGACCCCATGACGCACACCACCTTGTCCCAAATTTACGAACCCATGCTGCTGGCCCTGTTTGGCATCTCCGCGCTCGTGGCCATCGTCTTGATGTGGATCAACGCGCCCTACGGACGCCACCTGCGTTCCGGCTGGGGCCCCACCATCCCGGCGCGCGCCGGCTGGATCATCATGGAGACCCCGGCGGTGGTCGCCATCGCGCTGATGTTCATCTGGAGCGACCGACACTTCGATCCGGTCTCCATCGTGTTCTTGGCCCTCTGGCAATCCCATTATCTGTATCGCACCTACGTGTTTCCCTTTCGCCTGCGCGCCGCGCGCAAGCCCATGCCCATCCTCATCATCCTCATGGCCATTACCTTCAACTGCTGGAACGGCTTCCTCAATGGCGCCTGGCTCTTTCACCTGTCCCCGGAGCGCGACATCTCCTGGTGGCGGGACCTGCGCTTTATCTTTGGCACCGCCTTGTTCTTCGTCGGCATGATCATCAACCGGCAATCCGACGCCATCTTGCTGCGCCTGCGCGCCCCCGGCGAGACCGGCTACAAAATCCCCCACGGCGGCATGTACCGCTGGATCTCCATGCCCTCGTACTTCGGCGAATTGGTGCAGTGGGTGGGCTTTGCGTTGGCCACCTGGTCGCTGGCCGGACTGGCCTTTGCGGTGTTCACCGCGGCCAACCTCGTCCCGCGCGCCGTCGCCAACCACCGGTGGTACCGACAAACCTTTGCCGACTACCCCCAAAATCGGAAAGCCGTCATCCCATTTGTGTTGTAAGTTGGGCGCAAGAGAGGTCTTCTGGCGCATCCAAGCCACCGCGTGCCCAATACTTGCGCAACGCATAGGAGGTGGAAACATGAAACCGAAAAACACGCCCAAAAAACCGCTGCGTATCGCACGGCACGTCGCCCCGATTGCCGCCTTGGCCGCAGTCCTCGCCACCGCCTGCGCCTGGCAAGCCGCGCCCGAAAAACACGCCCCGCCAGCCCTGCGTCCGTTGACCGGCGAGGTGTGCAACCACATCGTGCCGCAAGCGCCAATCACCATCGCGACGTCTCGGGTGGAAGCCCAAAATCCCGTGCTTCAATCCGACGGGCAAAGCTACGCGCTGGCCTACGCCATCCGCAGCACCCCCACATCGCACATCCGCTTGCTGACCCTCGACAAACAAGGCGTCTCCCAAGGCGAGGGCACCCTCTTTTCCGCTGATGGCCAGAGCCGCCAGCCCGCCATCGACGGTGACGGTTCCGGGTTCTACCTGTCGTGGCTCGAAGGGGCGCGCCTCAACGCCATCCGCGTCAACGCCCCCGAAGCGACGCCCCGGATCTACAGCGAAAACGCGCAGTCCGCGGCGTCGGGTCCCTGGGGTGCGCTGGTATGGGTCTCGCAAAACACATTGTTCTTCCGCAGCGATAGCCTGCAGCCCACGACGGGTATCGGCGTCCCGCGCAAGGAGCCCAAGCCCCTGGCCATCGCCCACGGTCCCATCGAGGATCCCGCCATCGCCTGGACCGGGCACTTCTACGCCATTGTGTGGTCGCAGGCGATGAGCGGCGGGCGGCAAATCATGCTCCAGCGCGTGCTCAACGACGGCTCACTTATGGGGGCGCCGGTCCGGGTCTCCGGGGTGGCGGGCATCGCGCAGAAGCCCGCTGTCGTGTGGACCGGGTGGGACTTCGCCATTGCCTGGGCCACCGCCTACGCCGACGAGGGCGCCTTCGACAATCGCTTCCGCATCTTCTTTGCGGTCGTCCCCGAAAAGGGCACCGTGCCCGCCCTGACGCGGCAGCTCGACTTTCGCGGTTCGGCCGACGAGGTCTCCATGGCCACCTCGGGCAGCGAAATGGTCCTGGCGTGGGTGGGCAGCTCCGAAATGGGCGCGGCAATTTTCGCGCAGCGCATCGACAAGACGGGCACCCTGCTCGGCGAGACCATCCAGCTCAACACCGATGACGCCATGTGCGGCAGACCCGCCATCGCGTTTGACCGCGACGGTTATGCCATTGCCTGGCACGAAGCGCTTGACGATGCATCGTACCGCATCCGCTTTGCCAAACTCGCCTGCACCAGCTCCGCCGAGGCGCTCCCGGCACCGGACGCAGATACCGCCGTTGACAGTGACAACGATGGCTTAAAAGATGTCTTCTAATTCGCCCGCACTGCTGCCATGAAAAATTCCCCGTCACTGCGCGACACGTCCGCGCTGGTGCATATTGATTTGACGCGGCGCCACATCGACAGCGCCCCGATACCCGCAGATGTGCGCCGACAGTTCCTGGCCGGTCGCGGCTTGGCCACCCACCTGCTTTGGGAGCACGGCGCCGACGACGACCCCGTCATCCTTTGCCCGGGCGCCCTGGCCGCCACCCAAACACCGGCGACCTCCCGCGTGTCCTTGGTCGCGCGCTCGCCTTTGTCCGGCGGCTTGCTCAGCGAAACCGGCGGCGGCTCCTTGGCCCATGCGCTGCGGCGTGCGGGTATCTCGGCCCTGCGCATCTTCGGCCGCGCCGACGCGCCCTGCGTTATTCGCATCCAAGACCAGCGCGTCCAACTCATCGACGCCACCGATGACATGATGCGCGACACCCCCTCCTTCGCCGACGCCTTTGCGGGCATGGCCACCATCTGCGCCGGTCCAGCGGCCCGCAGCAACACGCCCTTTGCAAGCCTCGTCATCGACAGGCACTTCGGCATCTGGCGCGGCGGCGCGGGCGCGGTATTTGCGCAAAAAAACCTCGTGGGCATCGCCGTGACCGGCACCGAAACGCCCCAGCCAAACGACCCCGCACGGCACCGACAAGTCTGCGCCGACATTCGCCGCCTCATCGACGCATCCCCGGCACTCGCAGGGCCTTACGGATTTTCGCGCCTGGGCACATCAGCGCTCCTCGACTTGCTCAACGCCCGGCGCATGCTGCCCACCAACAACTTTCGCGCCACCTTTTTTCCCCACGGCTCCCAGGTCAACGCCGTGCAACTACACCGCGCCGTACCCAGCCACACCGGGGCCTGCGCCGACTGTCCTGTCGCCTGCAAGCGCATCGCTACCCGCGACAACCGCGCGCTGCCCAACTTCGAATCCCTGGCGCACTTCACGGCGCTCTTGGAAAATGCCCACCTCGAAACCGCCATCGCCGCCGACGCCATCTGCCGCCAGAGCGGCCTCAACCCAACGTATTGTGCCGCCCGACTCGCCGCCACAGCCGAGGACGAAGGCACGGGCCTGTCCCCGGACGACATCCTGCATCAATTGCACCAATGGTCGGCAGGACATGTCGACGACCTCCCCGACGCCGCAAATTTCATGGCCATCAAGGGAATGGAAATGCCGCCCTACGATCCGCGCGGCGCCCTGGGATTGGCCCTGTCGCTCGCCACCTCCACTCGCGGCGCTTGCCACCTGGAGGCCTGGCCCATCGCCACCGAGGTGTTGCGCAAACCCGTGGCCGTCGATCGCTTTTCTTTTGCTGGAAAGGCCAGGGCGCAGCGCTTTAGCGAAGACCGCAATGCCGCCGGCGATGCATTGGGGCTCTGCCGCTTGCTCTTCCTCGGCCCCACGCTCGCGGAATACGCCGACGCCACCACCGCGGTCACCGGCGATCCCATGGACGCCACGGGCCTCCTCCACATCGGCGCGCGCATCTGCTATCTGGAGCGCATGCTCAACCAGCGCTTCGGCCTGTCGCCCCACAGCGACACCCTGCCCGCGCGTTTCTTTGCCGAGCCGGGCACCGCGGGTCCCGACTTCGCGGTCGCGCCCATCGATGAACGCGCCTTTGCCGACGCCAAAGCGCGCTACTACCGCATCCGGGGGCTCGGCGAAGACGGTCTGCCTACTCTCGCTGAAGCCGAGAAACTGGGGCTTTCATGGAAGTAGTCTTTCGCCATCTCCTAGGGCGACTCGCGCGCAGCGGCATGGCATCGCCCGACGACGTGCACATCGCCACCTGTGACGACACCATCGCATGGCACCGCCCGCCCACAGCCGCGGCGGACTTCGCCCAAATGATGAACGCGCTGCGCCTCGGCACGCTCCTCTTCGGCGCGCCCATGGAGCCCTACCGCACCCTCATCGCGCACCAGGCGGCCCAAGCCCTGGCCCAGGGGCAAGACGCCATCTTTCCGAGCGACTCAGAGACGCGCACGTTTTTGCATCGCATTCCCTGCTTGCCCGCGTTCACTCCTGCCGCACTCGCAGCGGCACTGGCCAACGCCGCGGTGGTCATCTCCGCGCAGGGACACGTCGCATCGCGCGGTTTTTTCTCGCCCTTTGAGGCGCTGGTGCATTTCTCGTCGGCCTGCTTTGCGGCCCAGGTGCGCTTTGTCGTGCAAAGCCTCGACCCGCCTTCTCGCGCTACCGCACCCGTAGACGTCGGTGCCGACGCAGCGCGGCGCGTCCTCCTCGACCACCTGCAACCCTTGCCCCCCGTGCCCCCGCAACACCCCGCTCCCTTCCACAGCGAGGTCGAGGTCCTGCGGGCCATCGCCCACGCCGGCCGCACCACGGTACACCACCGCTTGGTGGACTCCGCCTTTGGCAACGCCTCCCTGCTACGAGACGGCGTCCTGTACATCAGCCAAACCGGCGCCCCCCTGGACGAACTCGAAGGGCAAATCGACGCCTGCCACCTAGATGCTTCCCACACCAACGCCATCACCGCTTCGAGCGAACTGGCCGCCCACCTCGCCATCGTCCAGCACGCGCGATTCGACGGCGTTCTCCACGGGCATCCCCCCATGACCGTGGCCCTGTCGATGCACTGCGACCTGCCCGACTGCGCGCAACGCCACCGCTGCCACACCCACTGCCAAACGCCGCGCTCGCTCAACGGCGTCCCCATTGTGTGCGGCGAAGTGGGCGCTGGCGACCACGGCCTGTGCCACACCGTGCCCGCTGCCTTGGCGCACAACGACGCGGCCATTGTGTTGGGTCACGGCGTCTTTGTCGGTGCCACAGGAGACTTTTGCGCGGCGACGCAGCGTTTGTGCGACATTGAAAACGCCGCTGCGGCCGAGTGCAAAAAGCGAATTAGTCGATGGTGGGGATGAAGCAGGCGATGTTGGTTTGAATGCGGAAGTTGGACGCCTTGGTGTGGCGCTCGGCGTGGAAGATATCCATTTTGTAGGTGCCGCCCACTTCCAGGCCAAACTCGCTGGCGATGGCGTCGAAATTGATGGTGTCCTCGAAGGGCCAGTGCAAGCCGCCCAAATCCAGGGCCAACTTGTCGTTTACAAAGATCCAGAGGTCGTCGTCGCCGCGGAACGTAAAAACTTGGTTGCCGGTGTATTCAAATTCGAAGTGGATCTCCGTGGTGAACAAGAAGTTGCGGTTAACCCCGTTGTCGTCGAGTTGTCCGGGTTCGGCGCCGAAACCCTTGCCGTCCAGCGGAAAGAAAAAGGGATTGTCGTAAACATAGGAGTCGCCTTCTTTTTGGAGGATCAGCGTGTCTTCGACGCGCATGTTTACCCCTTCGACGTCGGTGTACCACTGCGGAAATGTCGACGCGCCTTCCCACATTGGAATGCTGCCCCAGTCTGGTCCGGTTTCGATCAATTGGGAGCGGCTCACCAAACCGCCGTTGGGACAGGTGTCGCTGCACTGCGAGTCCTCGATTTTGTGGGTGCCCTGCAAAGCCGCAAAAACGGGTTTGCGATCGGCGTTGAGCGTGGGCTGAATCATCCCCTTGGCCGGTCCCCACCCCAGGTCGGCGCGTTCGAAGTCGGGGTGCGACGATGTGAAATCGCGGAAGACGACCTTTAGGCTGTTTTGGCACGACGGGATGATGTCGGTATTGTTGTTCGCGTTGTTGTCCACGTTGTTGTTCGTGTTGTTGCCGTCGTTAAAATTGTTGTTTCCCGGCGTGTTGTTGTTGTTGGCGCTGTTGTTGTCGTTGTTGACGCTGTTGTTGTTATCCCCCGGCGGCAAACCGCGGCTGTCATCGTCATCGGAGCAGGCCATTGCGCCAAAGGTTCCCACCAACGCCAAAGTTAAAATCATGCGAAAAAGTGTCATTCGAAGCCTCCTTTTTGTCGTGCCACATAGGCCAACATCGCGTCTTTAAAGCTATCACAAAACCCATGCGATCGCGGCATTTTATCGCAACTCATCGCGCAATCGCAATCTCACTGTCATTTTGGAAAGAAAGGTCATTTGTGTCGGCAAGGCACATTGGGATGTGCATGGGACGCGGAGGGAATGCGCAGGAGATGCGCAAGCACCTACCAAATGCCAGCGATGGCGGTCCCGCATTCACGACAACGGCCATTGGCCATGTTTCGGCGCTGGATGTGAAAGCCGCGCCGCGACACCACCTCGGCGCCGCACCCGGGGCAAAAGGTGTTTTCGCCGGGATGCCCCGGTACATTGCCGCAATAGGCGTAGCGGATGCCCGCCTCCATCGCCGTCTTGCGGGCGCGCTCCAAGGTGGCGATGGGCGTGTTGGGCAAGTTCATCATGCGGTATGCGGGGTGGAAGCGCGTAAAATGCACCGGCACATCGCGGCCGAGCTTTTGCACAATCCACATGCTCATGGCTTCGAATTCGGCGGCTGAGTCGTTGAGACCGGGGATGACCAGCACGACGATTTCGAGCCACACCCCGCTGTCGTGTACCCGACGCAGCGTGTCGAGCACCGGCCGCAATTGCGCCGAGCAGACATCGACGTAAAAGGAATGCGAAAATGATTTGAGGTCGATCTTCACCGCGTCGAGGTGGGGCAGCAGTTGTTCCATCGGCTCTTTTCGGATGAAGCCGCTGGAGATCATGACGCGGCCAATGCCCGTGCCGCTGGCGGCCAAGCAGATGTCGCGCATGTATTCGTAAAAAACGACGGGCTCGGAATACGTGTGGGCGATGATGCCCGCCCCGGCTTCCTGGGCGCGGCGCACTACGGCGTCTGGCGGCAGGGAGGTGTGGCGCAGATCTTCGGGGCGTGCCTGGCTCAACTCCCAGTTTTGGCAAAACCGGCAGGCGAGGCTGCAACCCGCCGTGGCCAGCGAAAAGGCCTTTTGCCTCGGCCGAAAGTGAAAGAGCGGTTTTTTCTCGACGGGGTCGACGTGGATCGCGCTGGGTTTGGAATGCACGAGGGTGTAGTATTTTCCGCCGCGGTTTTCGCGCACGCGGCACAGACCGCGCTCGCCGTCGGATACCCGGCACATCTGCGGACACAGTTGACAGCGCACCTCATCGTTGGGCAGGGGCTCCCAAAACATCGCCTCGTGGTGCGGGGGTACGGATTTTGGAAGTGTTTCGTTTGCGGCCACCACCACCTTGGGCACCAGGGCTGCCGCGCATGTCGTTTGCAAAAAGAATCGGCGGGTTGTCTGCATGCTCGTCCTCTGTCACAGCGCAACGCGCGATGCGCCAGCAAAAAAGGCCTGAAGCACACCGGGCACTGCCGAGCATAACACGAATGACTAGGATTTGTTTTTTCGGGGCTGCTTGCCGGAGACGCCCTTGAGCAAGTCGCCAAAGGTGCCCATGGAAACCGAGGATTTGGTCTCGCGAAACTGCGACACAATGGCCGCTTCTTCCTCTTTGTCGACATCGACCATCGACAGGGAAATGCGGCGCTGCGCATCGTCGATTTCGAGCACGCGCACCGAGACCTTGGCGCCCACCGACACCACCTCGCGCGGATGCGATACGTGCTGCCCCACGCGCAGTTGTGAGATGTGCACCAGCCCCTCCACCTCATCGGACACAGCGACAAAGGCCCCAAACGACGCCAGCCGCGTCACGGTGCCTTCGAGTACGGCCCCGGCTGCGGTGTGCGCCACAAAGGCGTCCCAGGGATCGGGGCTGAGGGATTTGAGGCTGAGCCCTATTTTTTGTTTGTCGGCGTCCAGGGTTTTGACCTGCACCGCGATGCTCTGCCCCACGGCGAGCACCTCGTCGGGATGTTGGATGCGCTGGTACGAAATTTCGGAGACGTGCAGCAGGCCTTCGAGGTCGTCGAAGCGAACAAAGGCGCCGTAGGGTTGCAGCGAGGCCACCACCCCGTTGCGGACATCGCCGACGCGCAGGCTTTGCCAGGCCAGCGCCGCGCGTTCTTTTTCTTCGGCCTCGAGCAGGGCGCGACGGCTCAGCACGAGGTTGCGCGCATTGGGCTCGCAGCGCGTGACGCGGAAGGTGTACGCGTGGTTGAGGTGCACCGATGGGTCGGCGCAGAAGCCCCGCTCGATTTGGGAGACCGGGCAAAACCCCCGCAGTCCCATGACGTCGACCTCCACCCCGCCTTTGTTGACGGCCTTCACCACGCCCTCCACGGGCAGCCCCGTCTCCGCGGCCATCTCCAATTGCGCCCACATCTCCGACTTGTCGTCGTCGCGCTCCAGGGTGCGTTGGCCCGCGCGCACCGCGCACATGAACACGCCGTCGCGCATCGCTGCCAACACGACGGACACCGTGTCGCCCTCTTTGACGCGCAATTCGCCGTCTTCGGTTTCGAACTCGGCGCGGGGTACCAGGCCCTCGGCGCGTGTGCCCAAGTCGAAAAAGACGTACTCTTTTCCGATGGAGATCACCTGTGCGTCCACCCGCTCCCCAATGGAGAGCCCCTTGCGAACCGGCATGGCCTCATCGAGCATTTCTTCAAAATTATCTATCGACATCGCGTATCGCAGCTCCTTTTTTGCCCAAAACCCCCTCGTTCTTCGAAAGGGTTTGCGCCCGCAGGAAATACCCAAAAAGCCCTGTTCGCGCAATTGCCAAAACAGGCGTATCGCCCTATGATTCGCTGAATTTATGAGGCCCACACTGTGATTTGTATTTGCTGCCATGCGCGGTTCACCTATCCCGCCCCGTGCCCAACTTGTGGCTTTCGCGCTGCGGACAGCGCCGAACCCGGCGATTATCCCGCGCAAACCCGCATCGCCGATCGCTACGTTGTCTCGGCGTCCTTGGGGACGGGACGCTTCGGCACGTGTTGCGCCGCCCATGACGAGCGTTTCGGCGGCGATGTTGCCGTAAAGTTCATCCATCCGGGCTACCTGCCCAACCCCGCGTTTGTCGAACAATTCGTGTCGGGCATGCGGTTTTTGCAGCAAAATAATTACCCCACCACAACCCAGGTCGTAGATGTCGGCACCCACGAAGGACGAGCCTACGTCGCCACCGAATTGTTGGCGGGCGTTTCACTGCGCGAACACCTCGACCAGCGCATGCGCGCCAAGCAACCCTTCTCTCTCTCGGAAATCGACAACCTCGTCCGGTGCGTCGCGGCCCATCTCGTGGAGAGCGATGCCGGCATTCACGGTGCGCTCTGCCCCGAAAACATTCGCCTGTTGCCCGATGGAATAAAAGTGATGGATGCGGGGCTGGTTGAAAACCTCCCCTTGCCGGTCCTCGAGGTGCGCCTGTTGGCCAACGCGGCCTCGTCGCCTTATGTCGCGCCAGAGCTGCGCAATGGCACCGACTTCTCCGCTGCCAGCGACGTTTTTTCCCTGGGCGTTCTCATCGCCGAGATGGCCTGCGCCCATCCGTTCTCCGGTCACGTGGAGAGCTTTATCTCACAATTTCAATTGACGCATTCGCCGCTCGAATCCCTGTTGCGCCGCGCCCTGAGCGATGCGCCGCAGTCGCGTTTTCGCGATGCCGAAGCCCTGGCGCGCCTCTTGTCTGTGGCCGCGGGCAATGAACCGCCGCACTTCAATCGCCCCTGGGGCGCTGCTGCCCCCGCCTCTCTTGCGCCAGAGCCTCATTCGGCGACCGGCGAATACAGCGACGACACGACCCAACAAGTCCGCATGGACGAAATCATCTCCCAACACCAACGCAGCAAATCCGAACAACGGCGCCCCGCGCTACCCAAGCCCACATCGGTTCCCGCGCCGCCCAAGCCCACGTCGGTTCCCGCGCCGCCCAAACCCACGTCGGTCCCCGC
>Ga0265293_10001659_pt1 | contig 47793 bp, 42 predicted proteins | sample Munlanlewell138R_FD_192505 | JGI IMG/M metagenome (GOLD analysis project Ga0265293, IMG submission 192505) | Leachate microbial communities from a municipal landfill in Southern Ontario, Canada - Leachate well 138R | ecosystem: Engineered > Solid waste > Landfill > Unclassified | place: Canada... | reverse complement strand
CTTGGTTTCCTTTGAGTAAATTGTGGCGATTATACAAAAAGTATATTAATAAAAGACTGAATAGTGTTATAATTCGCCCCAAAAACATAACCAAAAAGATAACGAAAAAAATGATAAAAAAAATCCAAACTATCAGGAATGGTTACAACCCTCTACTTTTTGATTTCGCCTGCGGAGTTATAACCGCACTCCTTTTTAGCTCTTTTATCTATTTAGAGCATTTTGGTATAACTCTAAAAATCATTAACACTCTCTTTGGACTCTTAGCACTTGCTCTGCTTTTATATATTCCAAAAAGGGCCGTTTTAGTAGCAGGTTTTTTTATAGGTCTTCTTTGGTTTTACTGGATAGGATATAGCTTTAAATATAATGACGTAGGCTATATGACACCTATTATCACTCTCCTTTTTGCACTTATTTACATGCTTTTTTTTGGTATTTTAGCTCTTACTAAGAGTGTAGCTATAAGAGCTTTAGTGCTCTTTGGTTTAAGTTTCGCAAAGCCATTTGATTTTAACTGGCTTCAGATAGAGTTACTCTTTGTAGATAGCTACTTTGGAGTTTATAAGTATCAGCTTTTTCTTATACTTCTTGCTCTTAGTCTTTCTTTTTATATAAAAAAATCCTCTTATAAATATGCTCCGCTTCTGCTTCTATTGCTTAGCATAAACATCAATCCTGCCATCCAAAGAGAGGCTCCGCTAAAGATAAAACTAGTAGCAACCGACATACCTCAAGAGAAGAAGTGGCAAAAAGAGAGCCTTTTGCCAACAATCAAGCTTGTATTTCATGAGATACACGAAGCAAAAAATAGCGGATACGATTTGATTCTCTTTCCTGAATCCGTTTTTCCGCTGTTTATGAACAAAGCGCCGCAAATAATACAAGAGCTGCAAAATCTCTCTCAAGATATCACTATTGTTGCCGGTTCACTTCTTAGTGAAGGGGAGTTAAACTATAATGTAACATACAAGTTTGACAAGGGAACTTTTGAGATAGCAAAAAAGTTGGTTTTAGTACCGTTTGGGGAGTATATTCCGCTTCCAAAATTCGCACAAGATTTTATAAATGAGATTTTTTTCAGTGGCGCATCAGACTTTAAAACGGCAACCAAGCCGACTGACTTTACAATAAAGGGAGTAAAGTTTAGAAATGCCATCTGCTACGAAGCTACCTGTGAGGAGATTTATGAGGGAGAGGTCTCATATGTTCTAGCCCTTAGCAACAATGCGTGGTTTGCCCCATCTATTGAGCCGACTCTGCAAAAGCTTCTTATGAAATATTACGCACGAAAAAACGGTGCTACAATCTATCACAGTGCAAACTACAAGGGAACTGGAATTATAAAGTAACCTTTATTTGGTATAATTCGACCTTATTTTAAAAAATCTATTTTATAGGGATTTATAATGATAAATCTAAAAAATCCAAGTCTATACAACAATCGTGAAATTTCATGGCTTCAATTTAACACAAGAGTTTTAAAACAGGCACAAGATGAGTCACTTCCGCTTTTAGAACGCCTTAAATTTCTGGCAATATATGGAACAAATTTAGATGAATTTTACATGATTAGAGTTGCAGGACTTAAAAAACTTTTTGCTGCTGGCATCATAGTTTCAAGCGCCGACAAACTAACCCCGCTTGAGCAACTTCGCGAGATAAGAAAGTACCTTCATCAAGAGCAGCAAGTAGTTGAGCACTGCATGAACGGGATTTTAAAAAAACTTGAACCCGAGGGCATAAGCATAAAGCTTTACAAAGATGTAAATCAGCACCAAAGACATTATCTAAACAGATATTTCAACGAAAACATCTACCCTGTAATCATACCTATAGCTGTGGATGCAACCCACCCTTTCCCGCATCTAAACAACCTTAGCTTCGGGCTTATAGTAAAACTTCAAGATAGCGATAATACAGCAATCGAGAGATTTGGAATCATCCGAGTACCTAGAGTTTTAGAGAGATTTATTGAGCTTGAACATGACATCTATGTTCCTATAGAGAGTTTAGTTGCCGAACATGTAGAGGACCTTTTCCCGGGATATACCCTCATAAAATTTGCATCTTTTAGAGTTACTAGAAATGCTGATATAGAAATTGAAGAGGAGGAGGCTGATGACTTCCTGGAGATACTTGAAGAGGGACTAAAACTTCGCCGAAAAGGTGCTATGGTAAGACTTGAGATAGGAAGTGACGGGGATGAGGAAATTGTAAACTTTTTTAACCGCCATACAAACGTATATAAAGATGATATCTATAAATTTCATACTTTTTTAAACCTCTCAAGTCTTTGGCAGATAGTTTCAAACAAACATTTTGCCCATCTTTTAACAGAGTCGTTTAAACCAAAAACGCTTCCCCCGCTTGATAACAATGAAAATATATTTACTACTTTGGAGAAGCAGGATATTTTACTATACCACCCGTATGAGAGTTTTGACCCCATCGTAAAACTGATTCAAACAGCGGCAAAAGACCCTGATGTCGTATCTATAAAGATGACTCTTTACCGCTCAGGAACAGACTCCCCAATTGTTAAAGCACTTATGAGTGCAAGCGAATCCGGCAAGCAGGTAACCGTTATGGTCGAACTTAAAGCGAGATTTGATGAAGAGAATAATCTTATCTGGGCAAAAGCGCTTGAAAAAGCAGGCGCTCATGTTATATATGGCATCAAAGGCTTTAAAGTTCATGCAAAAGCAACGCTGATAACAAGAAGAAAAAACGCTAAACTTAAGCAGTACGCTCATCTAGGAACAGGAAATTATAATCCCTCTACCTCAAAAATATATACCGACATGAGCTATCTGACAAGTAAAGATGATATAACAAACGATATGACTAGATTTTTTCATTTCTTAACAGGATTTAGCAAAAAGGGCAAACTTAATGAGCTGTATATGTCGCCCTCACAAATAAAGCCAAAGGTGCTCTCACTTATTCAAAATGAGACAAGAAAGGGTGCAAACGGAGAGATTATTGCAAAACTAAACTCTCTTGTTGATGAAGATGTTATCAGAGCTCTTTACAAAGCAAGTCAAGCAGGCGTAAAGATAAATCTTATTGTTCGCGGTATCTGCTGCTTAAAAACGGGGATAGAAGGGGTAAGTGAAAACATCAGAGTTATCTCTATACTTGGAAAATATCTCGAACACTCACGAACATTTTACTTTAAAAACGATGAGACGGGTGTTTATATCTCTAGTGCCGACTGGATGCCAAGAAACCTTATGAGACGCATAGAACTCTTAACGGCGATTAAAGACAAAACAGCAAAAGAGAAAGTTATTCAGATACTAAGACTTCAATGCGCGGACAATACTTTAGCACATGAGCTTCAAAGTGACGGCTCCTATAAAAAGATAAAAAATGATGGGCTACCAAGCATCAACAACCACACTCTTTTAGAGGATTATGCAAATAAAATAACAAAAGCCTCCGTAAAAGAGAGCGCTCACTTAGTTAAAGAACTTATGACAAATATATTTACGCAGGAGCCTTAAGCCATGCTATACGACTTTAAACAGATGAGTCCAAAAATCGGAAAAAACAGCTGGATTGCACCATCTGCCGATGTTATCGGGGATGTTACATGCGGAGAGGATTGCTCTATCTGGTTTGGGAGCGTTGTAAGAGGAGATGTTCACCGCATCACAATAGGAGACAGAGTAAGTATTCAAGATTTGAGCATGGTTCATGTAACGCACTATAAAAAAGATGACAAAAGTGATGGAAATCCGACAATAATAGGCAGTGACGTTACAATTGGACACCGTGTTATGCTTCATGGCTGCACTATAGAAGATGCTTGTCTTATAGGAATGAGCGCCACTATACTTGATGGTGCTGTTATAGGCAAAGAGTCAATTGTTGGAGCCGGGGCGCTTGTTACAAAAAACAAAATCTTTCCCCCACGCTCACTTATTATGGGAAGCCCTGCAAAAGTAATCAGAGAGTTGTGCGAGGAGGAGATTAAAGAACTTTACGCTTCTGCATCACGCTATGTAGAGTTTAAATCTCACTACCAAAACTAGATGCCAGAATATTTTATATTTGCAGATATCATCGGTATTACTGCTTTTACAATAAGCGGTTTTTTAATCGCTATAAAAAATAACTTAGACATACTAGGCATACTTATAGCATCAACACTTACCGCTCTTGGCGGCGGTATCATCAGAGATGCCATACTCAGCTCTGCGCCTTTGGCTTTTACCTCTTTGCATCCAGCTCTTACACTTATTACGACTATTTTTTTGGCATACATCTTTAAACTTTATAAAGAGAGTTCCCTTGAGAGAAAATGGATGTTTGTCGTAAGCGACACTATTGGACTTGTAGCCTTTAGTATAACCGGCGCTCTTTTGGCGATAAATGCGCAGTTTAATTTCTTTGGCATAATTATTTTGAGTTTTATTACGGCAGTCGGCGGAGGGGTTAGCAGAGATATTATGATAAATCAGGTTCCAACAGTTCTTATCAGCGATTTTTACGGCTCTATCGCAGTGATTGTCGCATTGCTGCTAGGAACGCTTAACTTTTTTAATGCAATTAATGAAATTAGCATCATGATAGTTGCTCTTCTTAGCATAACACTAAGGCTTGTGGCGTTTAAAAGAGGCTGGCATCTGCCGAGGCTTAACTCATAAAAGCTCTGTTAAAGATTTTTTAAAAGTTCCTCTTTTGTAAAATTTCCAAATAGCGGCTTTTGCAAAAACGACTCATCTTTACTTGAGATAAAAAAGAGGCTCGGAAAAGATTGTGTATAAAAAAGTTCTATAGGGTAGCTGTTTTCATTTTCGAAAAAGACGACGACCGCTATATATTTTTTATTTACCTCTTTTTGCACCGTTTTATCGTTAAAGAGGGTAACAAATATATTTTTACATACTGCACACTCTTTTTTTAACACCAACAGCATTATCTCTTTTTTCTCTTTTTTTGCTTTAAACAGTGCCTTATCAAAATCGTTTTGCCACCGTATATTATCTGAAAGAAGTGCTGACACACTCAAGAGCAGAACAAAAAAAATCTTCATTAAAACTCTCTTTGCATACTCACAAGCTCAACTACATTTGGATCTAAAAGGGTAGGAAACACCTTTTTTACAGCATCTGTTACCCATTGTGGATAGATTCTGAAGTTGAGTTTTGCACTAATTTGCAGCGGGTAGACACTATTTTTATCTAGTACAAACCTCTCGACTCTTCTCTCCCCCGCAGGAATTCTTGTATCACTTAGAAGTATTTTATATTTCCAAAAAAGAAGTCCGACCGGGTTACCCTCTTCATCGCCAAAAACTTTTTGAAAAAATCTGCTTCCCTCTTCTACGTTGCCGTTTTCTTTGAGTTTTCCACTTGAGAGAACAGTGTTGCCGTCTTTGTCTTTGACACTTACCTCCAGCCACATCTCCCTAAAATCAGCCACCCCTGTCGGTAAATGATGCCCTGCGCCGATATTTTTAACACCTACTTCCAAAACTCCATCTTTTATATCGATATCAAGTTTTGCAGATGTTCTAAGAAGCTGCAGTGCCTGCTCCTCATGCTCTTTATCTCTAAGTCCTGCCAAAAAGTGGTTTGAGCCTGCAAAGTAGTGAACTTTCACATCCTCTTTAACTACTCCTCCATCCGTCGAAGTACCTTTTAGGGGTGCGAATTTCCCCTCTTCTAGGTACGTCATGTGACAATCTATACAACTCTTATGCTTTGTTTTATCCTTTGGATTGTTATATGGCGATTTGTTCCACTCCTCAAATGTAGAGACAATTTTTATGCCATTTTGAGGATGAAACTCATCATGACAGGAGGCACAATATCTACTCTCTTTATAAAGCTCTTTGGAGTAACTTTTTTTATGAGCATCAGGATTTGAGTTAATCAGTTTTTCACTAAAGTAGCGCCCCATATCCGAGTCGCTATCTTCAAATGCGTATTTTTGTCTCTCAAGGGAGAGCTTATAGGAGGCATTTCCCTTACTCTTTGCCTCTGTTATTTGATGACAGGTGATGCATGAAACACCCTCCTCAACCCTAAAGTTGCCATGTTCTTTAAAATCATCCTGAAGTGTTTTTGCATTTTTTTCAAACATCTCGGCGCTAACAATATTGTTATCCATGGCATGTGTTGTTTTAGGATGCCCCAAAGAGAGGGCACTTGGATTGTGACAGCTCATGCACCATTTACGAAACTCCTGCCCCTCAACCTCTCCTGCTAATGTCTCTAGTACCATATAGTAAGGGTTTGAACCTACCATGTGCTTATGGTTAGAGTTGCTCCACTGCTCAAATATTTCACTGTGGCAGGATTTGCATTTCGTAGAGTTAGTCCAATCCTCACTATGATATTTTCCTGTTTTTGTCTCTATCTCAAGAAGTGAGAGATCTGTTATTTTGCTATAAGAGAGTGCCGGATATGCCGTTATAAATAGAAAAAGAGCCATCAACGGCTGCATACTTTGCTTCTTTAATGCAAAAATATGCCATAAAAAAAGAGCCAACAAAACAAATGAGCCAAACAGATGAAGATTAAAAGAGAGTATTCCCAAACTATCTCCTCCTGTATTGCCCACTAAAAAGAGGTATAAACCGCTAAAAGTAACAAGGACAAATGCACCAAAAAGCAGCCAGCCGCCAACGCTGTTTATCTTTTTGACAAAGTAGTATCTGCGTATATGTTTATAAATAAAGGAGTCCATAAAAAAGAGCATTATCAAAAGAGAACTTACTATATGCAGCGGCTGAATGATTTTAAAACTCTCCCATGAGATACCAAAAAGTTTAATCTGTAGCGCACCTGAGAAAAACATTATAAGCACCAAAACTTTTACAAAAAATCTTCTCATTTGTCATCCCCTATTTTATACTCTACAATATCGCCCTCAAGCGTTCTAAAAAAAGCAACTATCTCATCAATCTGCTCAAGCGTAAGATGCCGCCCTATCTGATGCCTTGCCATAACATCTACTGCTTCTCGAATTTTTGCAACAGCCCCGTTATGAAAGTAAGGAGATGTTTTTGTCACATTTCTAAGTATCGGAACTCTAAAGAGGTGTTCGTTGTTTTTTCCTAGATAACCGCCTTGATTTTTAAAAGGAAATTCCCTATCAAATCGTTTAAGTTGTGGAAGTAGCTCAAAGTTTGGCTTAACGTCATAGAGTTGTGCAAACTCTCTAAGCGGAAATCTCTGAATGCTCTGTCCGCCAAAAGCAATATCGCTATGACATCCTTTGCATCCAAAACTTATGAAATTTGCCAGCCCCTTCTTTGCTTCTTCACTTATCGCGCTGTTATCTCCTTCCAAAAATCTATCATAAGAACCTCTTGTTACAAGCGTTTTTACATAAACTTCTATCGCCTTTGCTGTATTTTCAAATGAAATGCCCTCAGAAAAAGCTTTCGCAAACAGCTGCATATATTTAGGACTCTCTTTTAATCTTTGCTCAAGCTCTTGTGGCGCGATATTTAACTTGTGCGGGGCTTGAAGCGAAGCCGCACTCTGCTCTTTTATGCTGCTTACCTCGCCGCTCCATGTAAAGTGCTTGGCAAATGCCGTATTTAAAATAGTTTGTGTATTTAAAAGGTATGGATGTTTTGCTCCCGCATCACCTTGCGAGAAGGTAAATCTATCAACCCCGCTTTGGTCTTGTAGATGGCAAGCCGCACAATCAGTAATTTTTGTATCTTCTTGTGTAAGCATCTTCAGCATTGCACCTCTGTTTTTAAGGTCTTTATCAAAAGAGTGGCACGTTGCACAGCTTGTTGTTTTTGTTTTTGAGATATTTGTATCAAAAAACAGCTCCTTGCCCAGTGCAATTTTTTCATGCGTCATAGGGTTAGATGCATCATCTACTAACTCTAAGAGCTTCTCAAAGGAGGCAGGAACAGGCTTTAAACCTTTACTCAGAGCCATCTCTCTTAATCTCTCGTTGCTATAGTTTGGAATCTTTTTATTTGGCGTCAAAAATGCAATAGTAACAACAGTGCATAGAACCGTCATAGCAATGATAATCGAATATAGAAGCAACTTTTTCATCTACTCTCCAAACATCTATCTTTTTCTAAAAATAAGCTAATATTCAAAACAGTGCCGCGCTTTGAAGTAAGCACACTAATGTTCGTTTTGGCATCAGTGATTAAAAGCATTTTTAATATAATAGACTCCCTTTTTTTTAATACCCTGAGTATATAAAAAAAAGACGCAACAATCAACTTCACATATCAATTTTGAAAATTAAATTATGCCAAAAGAGATTAATTTACCGCTAACCTGTTATTTGCTACTGTAATATATCTATCTTCCAACTCGCAGCCAATAAAATTTCTTTTATTTCGTTTAGATGCGACAGCTGTTGTTCCTGAACCCATAAACATATCTAATACTAAATCATTCTCATTGCTTGAACCGAGGATTGCTCTTTTTACTAACTCCTCTAGTTTTTGAGTAGAATGAACTGCTCTGTTTGTTTGGGGGTCTTTAATCCTTTCTTTGCCTTGACATTGTGGCAAACTCCAAACGTCTCTCATCTGCCTATCTTTGCCATTAATTGCTTTGTCCGGATTTATCAATTTTAAAGTCTCATAATTAAAAGTCCATTTTTTACCTTTAACAGCATAAACAATAAACTCACTTGAGTGCGTATATGTTCTTTTTGTAATAGATGGCATTGGATTTATTTTAGCCCAAGTTATAATGTTTTTAATAGAATATCCAACTTGCTTTACTGCCATTGTGACTTCACCGATATTATGAAGTGAGCAGCAAATATATATAGATGCTCCATCTTTTTGAATATCAAATGATTTTTTTATCCACTGATAAGTAAAATTAAAATATTCATCCTCTGACATAGTGTCCCAAGCTTCATTGACTTTATAAAAAGCTCCGCCTGTAGTATTGTTTTTTAAATTTAGGTCTGAGCCGGAGAGGTTGTAAGGTGGGTCTGTAAAGATTAAATTTGGCGATATTTTTTCTTTATATAATCTATCTAAAAAAGACAAACAATCTTGTTTATAAATTTTATTTATCTCTAGTATGTTTGACATATAAATAATCTCTCATTATGTATTGATAAGTTTGTTTTACCGGTTGAAAAAGGTTTATGTTTAATACTCTCAACAAATACCTTTCCTTTTTTCTCCAATATGTCAATTATTTCTGCATCAGACATTCTTGCATTTGACCTATCATTGCCTTTTTTTGCCATATCTGAATATGACAATATAATATATTTTGCTTTTGCTTTATTTATTAAATCCCCAAAGGCATTGATTGCTGTTTTTAAACAATAATCAGAATTATATTCTTTTCTATTGACCATTTTAGAGGCAACTCCCTCAACTTCTGGTTTATCCCATTTAGCTAAGTTTTCTATTAGATGATATGCAGAAATATATTGTCTTGAATTATATGGCGGGTCTAAATATAAAATATCTACTTCTTCTATATCGGCTATGATTTTATTTGCATCAGCATTTAAAATAATATTATTAACATTACTTTCGTTGTCTATGCTAAGTGGCTTCAATTTAAAATCATTCTGCATTATTGATGTTTTTTTAAATGCATCATAATGACCGCAGGTATTAGCTATCTTGTCAATAGAATAAATTAGTGAAGTTATTAAAATATATTTTTCTCGTTTTGTTATTTTACTAGTTACCTTCTCGATTTCTTCTCGTATAGCACCTATTTTTCTTGACACCTCAAGTGAAAAAAACTTATCCCCAAAACTTTCAGAGAAATAGTTGTCAGTAGGAATTAAATTATTCAAATAATCTAATAATTCAAGAACCCTAATTTCATCATATATGTCATCAGAAAAGAAAGCATAGTGAATTATATAGTTTGAAAACAACATATCGTTAGTAATTATTTTTATATTTTTTTTGTTAAAATGATTTGCAACTACCCCAGTGCCAGAGAAAATATCTAAAAAACTATCATACTTCTTAATGTGTTTATCTATTGAATTTTGTATAAATTCAAGTATTTTAGTTTTAGAACCCAAATATCTTCTATTGTTTATAATAAAATACTCAAAAGGCTTTTCTAATATGTTTTTTTTATTATCTCTCATATTCATTATATTTTAGTAAGAACTGCTTATAATCGTACGCATTGAGTGGTTTAGAATATAAATATCCTTGAATGTTAGGACAACCCTCTTGGAGTAAAAAATCTCTTTGTTCTTGAGTTTCTACGCCCTCTGCAATAATGTCTATTTGTAAATTCTTGGCTATAGAAATCACAGAACGAACAATCGCAACATCTTCTTTGTCATGTGGAAGTTCATCTACAAAACTTTTATCAATCTTTAGTTTGTCAATTGGCAGACGTTTTATATATGCAAGCGAAGAGTGTCCTGTACCGAAATCATCTATAGAGATGCTAATTCCTAGTTTTTTTATTTCATTTAGGATTAGTACAGTTGCATCTGGATCTTTCATCATCTCTCTTTCTGTAATTTCCAACTCTAATCTTGAAGCATCAAAGCCTGTCTCTATTAAAATATTTTTTAAATCAGCTATCATCTCTTTTCCCTCAAGCTGTTTTGCAGATATATTTAGGGATAATTTTTTTATATCTATCCCCTCCTCTTGAAAAATCATTAATTGATTCATGCTTTTTTTCATCATCCAAAGATCTATTTTAATTATTAAGTTTGTCTGCTCGGCAATAGGTATAAAATCAGCAGGTGAAACAAATCCCAACTCTGGAGAGTTCCATCTTATAAGCGCTTCAGCTCCTATGATTTTACCCGTAGCAGTATCAATTTGAGGCTGGTAAAATGCTTCAAACTGATTCTCTTGAAGTGCGATTTTTAAGTTTTTCTCTAAGATAACTCTCTTAAGTGCACATTCACTCATTTTTTCATTATAAAATTGATAAGTATCTCTTCCAAGCTCTTTAGCCTTGTACATAGCCGTATCAGCATTGCTCATTAAGAGATCGGCATCAGAGCCATCGCGTGGAAAACAACTGATTCCTATACTCAAAGTAATACTAAACACATTGTTTTGGAGTTCTATTGATTGTTGAGTAGAATATATAATTTTTTCAACAATGGCTACAAGATTATCTTCCTCGACATTTTTCAATAAAATAGTAAACTCATCTCCAGCTAACCTACAAACTGTATCTTCAGCTCTAACACTCTCTTTTAATCTCTTTGCAATACTTTTTAAAAGTATATCGCCCATATAGTGCCCATATGTGTCATTAATATCTTTAAATCTGTCTATATCTAAAAATAAGATGCTAAATTTAGACTTTTGTCTCTTGGCCCTCGTTATAGCATGTTTCACTATCTCCATAAATAAAAAACGGTTTGCCAAACCAGTGAGTGCATCATGATGCGCTAAATAAGTAAGTTCTTTTGTCTTGCTTCTGACCATATCTTCTAGTTTATAATTCAACTCTTCTATGAGATTTTTTTTAGATTGAAAATATAAAAATAAAATATACCCTATAAATAACAAGCCTCCAAATATTAAAAACAGTGTATTGCGAATTTGAAAAATATCATCTAAATTTATGTCATCTAAATTATACGACATAATAAAATATGCCATAGGTTTGTGGTATTCATCATTTAGCTTATAAACACTCACAATCGAATGAGATGAGAGGCATATACCAAATCCCTCATCACAATTTATGACACCTTTTACGGATTGTACCTTTATGTACTCTAATAATTCTTCATCAGGATTATCATTAACTATAAAGTAGTTATCAATAAACTTATTTTTATTTACATATACTAATTGATCCTTGTAAGATTCATCTATCAGCATAATAGTATGTTCTTTGTTCTCTTTCATTTTATCAATTATGGAGTCAAACATTCCAAGAGTCTCAAAGATACCGATAAAGACATTATTGTCATAGATTGGAACCATTGTTTTAAGCGAAATAGCAAATTTACCGGCACTAATAGAAGTGATAATTTGTGGGTTTTTTATCATTTTGTCTATATCTGTACGAGCTTTTACTAAACTATCTCCAGTTTTGTCACTAAAACTTCTATAAAAACTTTTTCCCTGCGCATCTACAATCTGAAACCAAATATTTTTTAGATTAGTATTTTGTTTTAATTTTAAAGAGAACTCTTTTAGACTTATATTTAATTTATCTTTACTTAAAAGTGCATTTTTTATTTTTTGATCTTCAGACATCGCTAAAGACATTTGCAAGATAGAATCCTGCTTTTCTTTAATCAAAGCCTCAAGATGCGTTTTCATATTTTTAGAAATCTGTAAATATCTCTCATTTATCAAGGCTTCATTTTTACTAGATATTAACATATAACCAATAAGGGCAATCGATACCAACAGCAAAATTTGGAATATTAACTTACTTAATTTAGCACTATTCAATAAAGTAACACCCTCTCCAAATAAAATTGTTAACGCATAATTATTAAAATTGAACTTATTATATCAAAAACTATAACAAACTAAATGATTGAGTAGGCTATTTTAAGGAGAAGTAGAGGATTGTTGAATTGTTTTGTGACAAATCTCAATCCTCCAGTAACATTTATTATTGTCGAGTAACTTTTGTTCTTGTAAACGACAATTATGTCCTGTAGTCGGCGTTTATCTTGACATACTCATGTCCCAAATCGCAGCCGTACGCTTTAAAACTGCCATCGCCTACACCTAAATCGCAGGCAATAGTAAATTTTTTATGCTGCATGACGATAGCGCACTTTTTCTCCATCTCCGCATCAAAAAGAATCTCTCCCCTGTCATAAACACAGAGATTGTCAAATGAGATTTTCAGTCTCTCTTCATAAGCCTCAACTCCGCTAGCACCGACAGTTGAAGCGATTCTTCCCCAGTTTGGATCTTCTCCAAAGAGTGCAGTTTTAACTAAAAGCGAATCAGAGAGTGCTTTAGCGACAATCTCTGCCTCTTTTTCATCTTTTGCCCCTGTTACCTTGTATGTTACAAGTTTTGTAGCACCCTCGCCGTCACGAACCATCTCTAACGCTAAAAAGTGCATTACCTTAAAGAGTGCCTCTTTAAATGCCTCCTTGTCATAAGCACCGCTTCTGCCGTTTGCCAAAACCAAAACAGTGTCGTTTGTGGAGGTGTCTCCATCTACGCTTATGGCGTTAAAAGTAGTTTTTACAACCTCATCAAGAAGCTCTTGCATCTCCCCTTTAGTTGCTTTTGCATCAGTTGTAATAAAGCAGAGCATTGTAGCCATGGCAGGATTTATCATCCCTGCCCCTTTTGCAATTGCTCCTATATTAAAGCTTTTGCCGTTATCTAGCTCCACCTTAAAGGCTATCTCTTTTGCGAATGTATCAGTTGTCATGATAGCTTTTGAAGCACTTGCGGAGTCTCGTTTGCTCAAATTAAAAAGCTTCATTCCCTCTATAATTTTTGCTTTTGGAAGTCTTACGCCAATTACTCCCGTTGAGCTCATGATAGGGTTTTTTATATTTGAGCCACATGTTAGCAAGACCTCTTTTATATCCTCAACCCCTGCTTTGCCTGTCATTGCATTTGCGTTTTTTGAGTTTATAAGAATAAAGTTTGTTTTAAAATTACCCATTTGACGAAAATGTCTAATCGGCGCCGCGCACATCTTGTTTGACGTAAATACCGAAGCCACTTCACATGCATCTTCGCTATAAATAAATGCCATATCTTTGGCACCCTCTTTTTTAAGTCCGGCACTTACACCGTCGGCAAAGAATCCATCACTTGCGCAAACTCCAGCTTGCGAATATACTATATTATACAAATTTCAGCTCCTTTGGCTTCTCTCTTCTTCTTAAGAGCTCTTTTGTTATGTTAATACCATGTTGTGTTCCTACAACAAGAAGTTTGCACTCACTCGTTATCAAAACGTCGCCTCTTGGCATCGTTATAAATTTTCCATCTTTTTTTGTAATACCCACTACCGAGGTGTTTGTTATATCTCTGATATGAGTCTCTTTTAGTTTTTTAAGAACTGCCCAACTATACTTTGGCACCTCTATCTCTTCCATGTTAAGTGGATTATCGCTCCTATACAAGAACTCCTCAAGAAGGTTTTCCATATCCGGGCGAGCTGCCATAGCACTTACTCTCTGCGCTGTTAGCTTTGTAGGAGATATTACCGTATCTGCTCCGAGTTTTTTTAGTTTATCAACATCGTTCATGCTCTCTACGGAAGAGATTATATAGTAAGGTCTTGGAAGAAAATGCTCCTTTTCAAAAAGCCTTACAGAAGCTATAAGAGCAATATTGTCAGATATTGAACTAGAGAGCGTGATAAGACCTTTCGCAGAGGAGAGATGCGCTTTTAGCATAGTAAGCTCTGCATGGGGTTCCGCCTTTAGATATGTCGTATAATTATGCTCTTCAGCCCACTGATGTATCTCTTCTCTGGGATCTATTACAACAAAAGGTATGTGATTTTTTCTCAACTCTTTTGTTACCTCAAGGGTGTACTCATTATGATAACATACGACAAAGTGCTTTTTTAACCTTGCTATACTATACAGCATTCTTCTCTCCTTGACTATTCTCTTAAGCTCGCCTCTTCTTACAACATCAACAACAATACCGATTGCAACAGTAAAGGCGGTAAAACCCAAAATAATAAGCGTTACGGTAAATATCTGTCCTGCGGCCGAAAATTCACCCTCTTTTAAAGAGCCGAATCCAACTGTAGTAAACGTATATCCAGCTTGAAAAACTGCATCCATAATGGAGTAATTTTCAATATAAAAATAGCCTAAAGTTCCTATTAGCATAAGCAACTGAATCAGTATAAGCGGCATTCTAAATGGTAAAAGTTGGGAATATAGCTCATTATTGAGCGTTATGTGGGGTTTGGGAGATGACTCCCAGTGTAGAAATTTCCGAATCTTCTCTAAGAGATTCAAGTCAAATTCCTAATTATACTTACTTAAGAATTTTTCTTAAGTGTACGCAACTCTCTTGCAGAAATTTTAATCTTTTGAGTTGTACCGTCATCTAAAGTGATACGTACTGTTCTAAGGTTTAACAAAAAACGACGTCTAGTTCTATTTTTAGCATGAGAAACATTGTTTCCGCTCATTGGACCTTTGCCGCTTATAGCGCATCTTCTTGCCATATTAGCTTCCTTGTATTAAGTTTTATTAAAGTTGCGAATTATATCTAGCCTAAACAAAACTTCTGCTTAAGCTAAACTGTGGGATATCTTTTAGAAAACAACCCAGACCCTTTTATATTTTTCTTATACGTTTATGGATAAAATAAACAAAATCAACATTATGTAGCGAGATATGATAACAAAAGAACAAGTAGCCAGTTTTATAGAAAAAATTCCGCCAGAACCAAAAGTTCTAAATGCGACTTTTGCACTTCTAAAAAGTGGGGAGTTAGTAAAAGCCGCAAAAGTTGCCGAAAATGACTTGGCACTCAAAACATACTTGAAAAATATAGTCAACAAACCTATCTACGGGTTTAAAAATGAGGTAAGTGATATATCTCAAATATTTGGCATTTTGGGTGTATCTCTATCGCAGCAGAACGTTTACAACTATATGATATCTCTCTTGAGTCCAAAGAAGTGGACTCTGTTTAAACTAAACGCACACCTCTTTTATGAACTTCAAGCAAATCTCTCAAAGAAATGGCAGATTATCTTGGAAAATTTAGAAATTCAGGACAAGGAACTCTACACTGCAATAAGCCTTCTTCCTGCTAGCATTATCGTCACGGAAGCTCTTTTTAGTCAAAATATAGAAGATGTAAATCTTTTGCGAAGTACAAAAGCACTTGATTACAATACTATTTTAGTCCGTCTTTGCGGCATTGACCTTTTTGATATTTGTGAAGAGATTGCAAGAAAATGGGAAATGGATGAGAGTATTTATAAAATAGTTCAGGCTGCCTCGGGAGTAAAACCATCCACCGATAAAAAGATAAATATGCTTGGAAAATGGATGCATCTTCTTCTTTTTTATGAACTCTCAAAAGCGCCTTACATAAAAGCGGGACTAAATGATTTTGTTGATTTTCAAGTTGGCTATATCAGCGACATTTATGATGAGTTTGCATCTCTTATGGAGATCAAATGAGAGCGGTAGTTAAAGACGGTATTGCAACATTTTCGCCGCAGGGTTTTTTAGACGGGAACAACGCAAATGCCTATTTAAGCATCGAAGATGTGGAGGCTGCAAAGAATTTAAAAACAGATATGATTTTAGTATCACTAAAAAAAGTCGTTTTTTTTAACCGCAACGGTTTGGATATTTTTATCAAACTCTTTTCAAAGATTCGTAAAAAGAACATTGCAACCGTGGGATTTTGCGACTATGACCAAAATAAATATGATGCAATAATGAGATTTTACAAAGGCGATATAAATTTTTCACTCTTTAAAACTCTAGGTATTGCCTACCTCTTTTCATCAAGCTATAAAAATCTAAACAAAAGCGTCCTTATATATAGCGAAGATGGATCTCAACGCTCCGCAATAGCAATTGAGCTCCATGACAACGGGCACTCTCCCTCGATTGCAAAATCTTTAGAAGAGTATAACGAGAGAAAAAATAGTTTTGATTATGAAATAGATTTAACATTTTTGGGGCAGATGGGACAAAAAATTGCCACAAGAGTAAGTGGAAATGCAATTATCTATACCGTCTCCTCCTTTTTAGATATAGAAATAAGCGATAATTTTAATATCGAGTACCATAACAACTCGCTAAATGTAGGCTTTAGACTTTTTATTTTTGATGCCTACAAAGTCATCAGCATGAATGTACACGCGCTTAATTTTTTCTCCAGACTCTCAACTTCGGCTGCCGAATACAATGCAACAATATGTTTTGTTGGAATGAAATTTGATAAAACTCAAATATCTTTTAAAGAAAACATGGAAGATGCCGGAATACTTTTTTATAATCACATGGATGATATACTTCAAAATAAAAAACTCTTAAAAGAGCTCGGTGCCAGCAGTGCGGCAAATATAAAAAACAAAAGAACTCTAAATAAAGAGAGTGTAATAGAATTACCAAAGTTCATAAATGCCGCAGCCGTTACTATTGAGATGATGACAAATTCAAAAGCAGTAAAAGAGTCTGCAGCTGTTCAGAGTTTAACTATTGATAAAAAAGAGGGTAAAATCGCAAGTTCTATCGGCTACTACGGTGATCTTGACGGGATGGTCGTATTGGTTTTTCCCTCTGCTATTGCAAAAAAGGCATGTGAACTGCTTATCGGTGAAGACACCAATGATATAGAGTTGATTTTAGATACTTTGGCAGAACTTGTAAATATAGTCGGAGGAAAGATAAAAACTCTACTTGCAGATGAAAATATATCCGTAAACATTACTCTGCCTAGAACATATCAAGATATAGAGAGCCTTCTTGAAGTTGTACAAACGAGGAAAGGAGTTCAAGTAGAACTCTCTTTCAATGGCGATAAATTTTTGTTTTTCTTAACAAGATAAAAGATACAAAATTGTACAATTTCGCTAAATTATAAAGGAAAATTAATGTTAGTAGCTCCTAGTGTTTTATCGGCCGATTTTGGTAACTTACAAAGGGATGTCGAAGCTATCTGTGAAGCTGGCTGTGATTTTGTACATGTAGATGTCATGGATGGCCATTTTGTTCCAAATCTAACAATAGGACCTGTTGTGGTATCTGCTATTGCTAAGTGTGCTACAAAACCTCTTGATATTCACCTTATGGTTGAGAACAACACTTTCTTTGTAGATCTTTTTGCCCCTTTAAAACCCGAGTATATCTCTTTTCATATAGAAGAGGAGAAGCATCCGCATAGACTTATTCAAAAAATTCGCTCTCTTGGCATAAAGCCGGCAATTGTTTTAAATCCTCATACTCCGCCTGAAACACTTGAGTATCTGCTTGGCGACTTAGATATGGTTCTTTTAATGAGCGTCAATCCTGGTTTTGGTGGTCAAAGTTTTATAGATAGTGTAATTCCTAAAGCAAAAAAATTAAGTGCCATGAGAGATAAGATAAATCCAAATTGCCTTATAGAGGTTGATGGCGGCGTTAACAACAAAAATGTTGCTCTACTTAAAGAAGCAGGTGTAGATATTGTCGTTGCAGGAAGTTATATCTTTAACCACACAAATAAAAAAGAAGCTATTGAGAGTTTGCAGATATGATTTTTTATACGAAACATAAAGCTTCAATGACCACAGCCCTTCAAGCGAAGGCGAAGGAATTGCTTCCTTTGTCAGACGGATAAGTAATGCGTTGTAAAATTTGCGGAATTACATCTTATGCTGATGCTATGGCGGCGATAGAAGCCGGTGCAGATGCGCTAGGCTTTGTGTTTTATGAGAAGTCTCCTAGATATATTTTACCTAGTGACGCTAGAGATATCATAAAAAGACTTCCTCCTTTTGTAGAAAAAGTTGCACTTTTTGTAAACAGTGATGCACAAATTATAAATTCCTACTGCCAAGAGGCGGGAGCAACTCTGGCTCAAATCCACTTTGAAGCTCCAGATGAGCTTTACGCGCAGCTTTTTGTTCCCTACATAAAAGTGATACGTGCAAAAAAAGCTGAGGATGTTTTAAAATTTAGTGAGGAGTACAGACTCGTTGATGCCTACAGTGATACCTACGGCGGAAGCGGAAAAAAGCTTAATCTTGATTGGTTTGAAAATATTGACTGCTCAAAGATTATTTTAGCGGGCGGACTTGATGCAAACAGCGTGTCTTCTCTAAAAAAATATGGTTTTTACGGTGTAGATGTGAGCAGCGCAGTGGAGCACTCTTATGGCAAAAAAGATGCCTCAAAAGTCAATGAATTTATCAAAAATGCAAAGAAGTAAATTATAATCATGCTTAGTAACGACTTCTCTTTAGATGCAAAAAGCATTCATAAACTATCTTCAAAAGGTCTCTCCGTAAAAACTCTAAAGGAGCAGATAAATGAGGATTTAGAACTTCTTCTTCAGCTTTGGCACTCGCAGGGCTTAGAGATTTTAAAACAGCAAGGAAGCTTTTACTTTGCAACTAAATTTATCCCGCTAAAAGATGCTGAGTTTTGTATAGTTGATATTGAAACAAACGGCTCTAAAATAGAGAAGCATCAGATAATAGAGATTGCCGCCCTAAAGATAAAAGATGGCAAAATAATCGGCGCTTTCGACTCTCTTGTTCACTGCAAGGAGATAAATTCTCACATCAGCGAGATTACGGGCATTGCTGCTGAAGACACGAAAGATGCGCCGACTCTTAAGCAGGTTATGTATGATTTTAAAAACTTTTTGGCAGACTCTGTTTTTATTGCTCATGATGTAAAATTTGATTATAAATTCATCTCACAAAGTATGCAAAAAATGGGCTTGGCACCTCTGCTAAACAGAAGTTTGTGTTCCCTCTCTTTAGCTGAGAGAACCATTGAATCATATAGATATGCTCTCTCATACCTCAACGAAGTCTTTAGTCTGCATCCAAGTGCAACGCACCATAGAGCTATGAGCGATGTGCTTACTACATACGAACTATTTAAGTTATCGCTTACAAATTTGGATGAGAGTATAAAAAGTGTTGAGGATATTATTAAATTTTCAAAGGAGGCAAAAATGCTTAAAAGACCGAAGTTTGACCCTCTTCTTAAAGAGAATCAAAAGTAATTACTCGCTATAAGCTCCGACACTTATTAGCTTAGTGTATCGCGCTTGCATTCTCTCTTCTTCAGAGATGCTGCGAAGTTTTGTCAGCTCCTCTAAAAAATACTCGCCTATTGCAGCTGCAGCGCGATCTTTATCTCTATGAGCTCCGATAAGCGGCTCCGCTATGATGTCATCTATAAGATTTAACTCTTTTAAATCTTCACTTGTAATCTTCATCGCATTTGTTGCCGCTTCAGCTTTTGTAGGATCACTCCATAAAATCGCAGAACAACCCTCGGGAGAGATAACGCTAAAAACAGAGTATCTCATCATGGCAAATTTGTCCGCAACTCCAATAGCAAGAGCGCCGCCGCTTCCGCCCTCTCCGATAACTATAGAGATTGTAGGGGTTTTGAGTTGTGAGAGTTCAAGCAGGTTTCTAGCAATAGCTTCGCTCTGGTTTCTCTCTTCCGCCCCGATGCCCGGATATGCACCCGGAGTGTCTATAAGCATAAGAAGAGGAAGGTTGAACTTCTCAGCAAGTTTTGCCGCGCGAAGTGCTTTTCTGTACCCCTCAGGATGAGGCATACCGAAATTTCTTTTTATCTTATTTTTAGTTCCGCGACCTTTTTGTTCCCCGATAACCATAACCTTCTCGTTGCCGATATAACCTATATAACAGAGTATCGCAGCATCATCACGGAAATGTCTGTCCCCATGTATCTCGTACTTATCTCTCATAAGCAGATTAATATAATCAAGAGCATACGGTCTATCTATATGACGCGCCAATTGAAGTTTTTGAAAAGGAGATAAGTTGTTAAATATTTTTGAAACTTCTTTATCTAAGTTCTCTTGAAGAGTTTTAACTGCACCTTCATCATGGCGAACTTGTGCAGATATAATATCTTCTTGGATAAATTTTATTTTATACTCAAAGTCTAAATATGTTGCCAATTTAAATCCTTATATTTAGATTTTTTTGAATATTAACACGCCGTTTGTTCCACCGAAACCAAAAGAGTTGCTCATTACTGTATTTAGTTCAGCTTTTCTAGCAACATTAGGAACAATATCCAAATCACAATTTTCATCAGGAGTTTCATAGTTAATAGTAGGAGGGATGATTCCATCACGCATAGCCATTAAACAAGTAACGGCTTCAATCCCGCCAGCTGCTCCAAGACAATGTCCAATTTGTCCTTTTATAGAGCTCATCGGAGGGCAATTCTCTTTACCACCAAGCAAATCTTTAACTGCGGCAGTCTCATTTTTATCATTTATCGGGGTACTTGTTCCATGTGCATTGATATAGTCGAGTTTAGGCTTGCCTGCCATATTATATGCAGCTTTCATAGCACGTGCAGGACCATCAAGACTCGGTGTTGTTATATGACTAGCATCTCCGCTCTCGCCAAAACCGATAATCTCGCCATAGATATTTGCTCCACGCGCAACGGCATCTTCATACACTTCTAAAATAAGCGCGGCTGCACCCTCTCCCATAACAAAACCGTCACGGTCTGCATCAAACGGGCGAGAAGCTTTTTTTGGGTCATCGTTTCTTGTTGAGAGTGCTTTCATAGAAGCAAATCCGCCAACGCCGACACCTGTTATTGCGCACTCGGCAGAGACAACAAGCATCTTGTCCGCACCGCCGCACAAGATGGTTTTTACAGCTTCGCTTATAGCATGCGTTCCCGCAGCACAAGCAGTAACACTTGAGAGGTTAGGACCTTTTGTTCCATGTGCGATAGATACAAAACCGCCAAGCATATTCACAAGCGCTCCAGGGATAAAAAATGGGCTTATTCTTCTTGGACCTTTTGTCTCAATAATGATAGAGTTTTTCTCGATAGAGGGAAGTCCTCCGATTCCAGAACCTGCACTTATACCAAATCTCTCCATGTCTGTATCTTCAGAAAAATTTGCTTCAGCCATCGCTTCTTGCGCAGCTTTTAGTCCAAGATGGATAAATCTGTCGGCTTTTTTAACCTCTTTTGCATCCATAACCGTCGAAGGGTCAAAATCTTTTACTTCACCTGCAATTTTTACACTGTAATTCTCCGGATCAAAAAGAGTGATAGTGTCAATTCCACACTTGCCTTCGCATATAGCTTTAAAAGAACTCTCTTTTTCATTTCCAACCGCATTTATCATGCCCAACCCAGTAATTACGACTCTTCTCATTAAAATCTCCATAAAAAATATAAAATATTTTTAAAAAACCAGAACACTCTGAGCTTTTAAAAATATTTACTACCGAGGAGCCCTCAGTAGTTTTTAGACAATTACTTATTTTCTATATAGTTAACAACGTCTTTAACAGTTTGAATTTTTTCCGCTTCATCATCAGGAATTTCGATATCAAATTTCTCTTCAAGTGCCATTACTAATTCAACTACATCGAGACTATCTGCACCTAAATCTTCAACAAACTTTGCGTCTTCTTTTACTTCATCCGCATTAACGCCTAATTGCTCAACTACTACTTCTCTAATATCATCTAAAAGTGCCATTCCAGCTCCTATGTTTTATGTGTAAAATCTCGTAATTGTAGCATATTTAACTTAAATAAACTACCAACGAAAATAAAACACCACGCCGTCTATCCTCGCAAAATCGGGTTATTTGGGGATTATTATGAATTTTAGAAACTATTTTTCTGTCGCTGTGAGCTATATCTGCGCAGTTTTATAAAAGTATCTAATACAATTAAAATAACCTTGCAACCTCCAACTTTATATAGGCTGTGTTGATAGCTTCATTCAAATTACTTTTAAATTTAAAGAGGTTTTTTATAAAATAAAACTTAAAATGTAAATAGTTGCTATCTTAAAAGCTAGAAATTGTTTGCATCTTAAGTTGTTTTTCGCCTATTTTAAGATTTATAAAGAGAATAAAATGAAAAATTTAAGTATAAAAAATAAATCCTTAGCGGCACTTTTTCTTATTTTATCACTCTGTCTTGGTCTATTTTTTTATCTTTTTTCCAGTTACCATGCTATGAAATTAGAGGAGTTTAAAAGAATAAACTTTGAAAAAACAAAAAATTCATATCTTAAAAATACAGATATTCACTTAAAGAAATATTATTTAAAAATAGTTAATGAGTTTGTAGATGATGCGATACTTGAAGCTGTTTTTTCGAAAGATAGAGAGTTGCTCATAGCTCTGAGTGAGCAAAAATATGAAACGCTTATAGCAACTGATGAGTATATAAAACAGGTTCATTTTCATCAAAATGATGGCGTTACCCTTCTAAGACTTCATCAGAGAGACAAATTTGGCGACAATATAGCTCTACTAAGGGCTATGCCAAGAACGATTCACAAGGAGCAAAAAGAACTTTTTGGATTTGAGCTTGGCATACATGGGCTCTCCTATAGAGTGCTTATCCCTCTTTTTTATCAAAATAGCTATATCGGAGCTTTAGAGTTTGGCATATCCCCTCAAAAAATTCTTGATGTAGTTTCATATATCCTTGATATAGATGGTATGCTCTTCTTAGAGGGAGAGTCAATTGAAAAAAAATCAAATATAGTTCAATATAAGAGTGCAAAAAACAAACAGCTACTAGATTTACTGCCAAAAGATGAAAGATATGACGAGATACAAAATCAGGATATACATAAAGGCGATAACCTCTATGCTCTGTACTCTTTTGATATCATTGGCTATGATAAAAATAACATAGGAAAATTTATATTTTTTAGTGATTTAAGCAAAGATTATCAAAATTATCTCTCTTACTCTAAAAAGATAATTTTTTATTTTATTTTCTCTTTAATCGTAACTATGATTATAATCAATTATACTTTTAATATTTTCATAAAAACACTTGAAAATGCATACAATAAAATCAAAAGATACGCAGATTTGATAAACAAAAATGTAATTATATCAAGTACGGATTTGGATGGAAAAATTACCTTTGTAAGTGATGCATTTGCTCAAAAATGTGGCTACACAAAAGATGAACTGTTGGGGCAAAATTACAATATTATGCAACATTCAGATACAAAAAAAGAGCTTTATGACGACCTTTGGAAAACAATAACAGAAGATAAAATTTACAACGGAGAGTTTAAAAATCGTAAAAAAGATGGTGGAGACTTCTGGGTAAAAGTAAGCGTTATGCCAGACTACAATGAAAAGGGTAAAAAAATCGGCTATACCGCCATCAAAGAGGATATTACAGATAAAAAAATTATAGAAGAAATCTCTATAACGGATGGACTTACTAATATTTACAACAGAAGACATTTCAACGAAATTTTTCCAAAACTGATAAACAGCACAAGAAGGAATGGCGAACTTGTCAGTTTTTTATTAATGGATATAGATTATTTTAAACAATATAACGATAATTATGGTCACCAGATGGGAGACAATGTGCTCATAAGCTTTGCAGCATGTCTGAAAAAGAGCATCAATAGAGCAGATGATTACTCTTTTAGACTTGGAGGAGAGGAGTTTGGAGTTATTTTCAAATGTGAAACTAAAGAAAAAGCTATAAAACTTGCAAATAAAATTAGACAAAATATAGAAGATTTGCATATCGTACATGCCTTTAGCAACACAAGTCAATTTATAACGGTATCTATCGGTTTAGTTTGTAAAAATGCAAATGACATTAACAGTACGGATGAGATATATAAAGAGGCAGATGATCTTCTCTATAAAGCTAAAGAGAATGGAAAAAACAGAGTATGTTACAACTTGTAAGGACTCCGCCTTTTATATTTTATATAAAATTCTAGCAACACCTAGTGTAAAAAGTACCAAAGCTAAATCTTTTAACTCCTTGTCATACAAAAGCGTAAAAATGCCACCCAAAATCAATGCAAAAGTCACACTCATCGATTTTATATACTCTTTAAGATTTCTCTTAATCCACTCAAGCTGATCATTTAAGATCTCAACTTTTAACTCATCGTTAGCTATTTTTTTAAGAGCAGATTTAAGATCTTTTGCAATAAAAGGTATCGCTTTTATCTCATCTACAATAGTTTCAAAAATACTCTCTTTTGCCCCCAATGCTCTTGGAATATTTTTTTGCAAAATCGGCAATATATCTTTGATGCCGTTAAAGTTTTCTATATAAGTTGTTCCTAAACCCTCAATAATAGCACTTACCCGCAATATATATATGGCATCGCTTGGCAGTTTAAAGGGGAGGTCTCTTGTAGATTCTAGTACCTCAAAAGCTAATTGCTGCATCGATTCACTGTTTAGATTCTCATTTGCAAAAATTTCAAACATCTTTCTAGTAAACTCTGCCAACTCTGCTGTAGGAGCCTCATATGCAACAGTTCCTAACTTTTTAGATGCACTGATATAACGCTCATAGTCCTGCTCATTTGCCGCTTTTATAAGCTCAATAATCGCCACCCTTGAGTAGTTTGGTACATTTTTTACCATGCCAAAATCAAGCAATATCAGCTCGCCCTCACGACTTACAAGAAGATTCCCCGGATGTGGGTCTGCATGAAAGTAGCCGTTGATAAGCATCTGGGTTGTATAAAAATCGACAAGCTTTGCTATGATGCTTCTAAAATCGATGTTGTGTTTTAAAATATTTTTCTTATCATCAAACCTAAATCCCTCTTCATAACTCATAACAAGAGCATCATCACTACAATATAATGGATACGGAATAGGAAAACGCACCCCGCTATCTTTATAGACTGATGCGAATCTTATTAAGTTTGAAAGCTCATGCGTTAGGCTAACTTCTTGAAGTATCATCTTTGAAAACTCGCCAATAACAGCTTCAATGGAATTTTTTGTGTAGTGAGAAAAGAGCGGTTTAAAGAGGGCATTAAACATTGAGATAATTTTTATATCAGCTCTTACTTTTTTCTCGATTCCTAGTCGTCTTAGCTTCACCGCAACTTTCGTATTTTCATCAAGCCATGCTTCATGTACTTGACCAATTGAAGCAGAAGCGATAGGCTTTTGTACAAACTTAAAAAAGTGTTTCTCTTTAAATGCTCGCTCATAAACTATATGCATCTCCCTATCGCTCATAGGATACAGCTCGTCATGAAGAGTTTTTAGCGCTTCAAGATACTCCGGCGTAAAAAAATCGCTTCTTGTAGCTAAAACTTGTGCGAGTTTTACAAAACTAGCTCCCAAATCATTGATAACTACAAGAAGTTTTTTTGCACAGAGAGGTTTAAAAAAAAGAAATTTCTCCCTCTTTTTTATAAGTAGATAGAGCGTTAAAAGCAGCGTAAATACACGCCAGATGCGAAGAGGCGAGTATTGGCTCATCTCCTAGTTCTTGTCAAGTTTAAATTTTTCTAAATCAGCTTTTGTAGCAAGCCCTAACTCCTTAATTACCTCTTTAAGCGCATCTTTTATCTGTTTTTTAAACTCCACTTCCCCCTCTTTGCCCTTATCTTGAAGCTCTTTGATAAACTTTTCGCCATCTTCACGACTCAACTTTCCCTTCTCTTCAAGCTTTTTTACCTCAGCTTCAACTTTCTCTTTCAAAATCAGCATGCCACCTAAACCTGCATAAAATAAATCTTTCATCTTGCATCCTTTTTGTTTTATGCAACTATTATACATCTTTTAAATAACCGTTTGTAAATTTAATTTGCAGGAGGATTCTCTTCATAAAGATTACTTAGAACTAAGCAGGCTTAAGCGAAGTGCCAACTCTTTTGGGTATGGCTATAAAATGTTTGTCCTAAAAGATACTCTACTTCATACTTCTTTGCAAATTGCTACAAACATCCTATCGGCTTTTGAGTCGGCAAAACCGTTTTCTAAGTAAATTTTGGCACTTCCCATACCGCAGCTTGGAGATTTGGACTTGAAAATAATTCCGCTTAGGTTTACTCCTGCGATTTTATAAAGCTCTTGATATGATTTATCTTGAAGCTCTTTTGTCAAATCAGCACCGTTTTTATCGCAGATTATATGAGGAGCATCTTGCATACTTACAAGACGAATGGAGCTGCGAGGCGTACCAAAAGCGATTGTCTCTGGACAAAACGGCACAAAATAGGCATAGCGACCTAACTTCTCACTCACAAATTTATCTTGCTTGTGTCCGCCATCAAATCGAACCTTCTCTCCCAAAAGTCAAGCTGAAACAGCTATATTCATATTTTACCTCTTTATGGACTTATGCCATATTCATCCCGCCGTTTACCTTTAGCACCTCACCCGTTATATAGCTTGAGTGATCTGAGAGTAAAAATGCTGTAGCCTCGGCAACTTCAGCAGGATTACCAAAGCGTCCCATCGGAATTTTTGCCGTAAAACTATTTTTTATCTCCTCGCTTAAAACATCCGTCATCTCAGTTGCAATAAAACCCGGAGTTATGGAGTTGTAACGGATGCCGCTTGATGCTGATTCAAGTGCGAAACTCTTTGTCATGGCAATTACTCCACCTTTGCTCGCAGAGTAGTTAGTCTGCCCTGCATTGCCTGTTTCTCCTACGATTGAAGCGATATTTACCACAGAGCCAAACTTCTTCTTTCGCATAACTTTCATCGCTTCACGACACCCTATAAAACATGAGAGAAGATTTGCATTTATTACCGACATAAAATCTTCGCTCTTCATACGAAGAGCTAGCTTATCGTTTGTTATCCCCGCATTGTTTACAAGGTAACTTAACTCCCCATCACAATCAACAATAGTCTTAATAGCATCAACGAACGCATTTTCGTTACTTACGTCAAAGCCAATTACGGCGGCACTTCCGCCTGCTGCTTCTATAGCATCTTTTATGGCATCAGCCTCTGCTGCGCCGCTTCTGTAATTTATCCAAACTTTAAGTCCATACCCTGCCAAAGTTTTTGCAATTTCTGCACCTATTCCTCTACTTGAACCCGTTACTAAAACATTTTTTCCACTAAATTTCATTATTACTCCTCTATTTTTAAATTAAACTCTTATCCATCTCTGAGGGAATCTCAAGCCCCATAAGCTTTAAAACGGTAGGCGCTATATTATTTAAAGCTCCGCTTTGCACTTTTGTAACACCATCTGCTTCAACAAAACACCATACTTTTCCAGCTGTATGGTTTGTTAAAACATTTCCCTCTTCGTTTCTCATCTCCTCACAATTTCCATGATCAGATGTGATAACAACCGCATAATCTTTCTCTTTTGCTTTGGTTAAAATTCTGCCAAGCTCCGTGTCAACTGCGCTTACTGCAATTTTTGCCGCTTCAAAATCTCCCGTGTGTCCAACCATGTCGCCGTTTGCAAAATTTACTATCACAAAATCATACTCATTATCCATAGCCTTTAAAACCACATCCCCGACCTCGTGAGCACTCATCTGCGGCTTCATATCATATGTTTTAACATTTGGTGAGGGGATTAAAACTCGCGTCTCATTCTCGTACGGCTCGTCAATTCCACCGTTAAAAAAGAATGTCACATGTGCATACTTTTCAGTCTCTGCAGTATGAAGCTGTCTAAGTCCTGCTTTTGAAATTACCTCTGAGAGAGTATTTTTTGGCGAATCTTTTTTAAAAAGCACGGGATAAGAAAAACTCTTGTCATACTCCGTAATCGTCGCAAGGTTCACACCTACGTACTCTCTTTGAAATCCACTGAAATTTTTATCTGCAATTGCAGTTACCAACTCTCTCATTCTGTCACTTCTAAAGTTTATCGTAAGAACACTATCGCCCTCTCTCATGCCCTCATATCCATCAAACGCAACAGGTTCTACAAACTCATCCGTCTCATTTTTTGCATACGAAGCATCGATATACTCTGCTGGCTGCATCTCTGTTTTAAAAGTGGCATGAACGATTGCCTCGTACCCTTTTTGAACTCTATCCCAGCGATTATCTCTATCCATAGAGTAAAAACGACCTGAAATCGTAGCTATTTTTACATTTTTACCCACATGTTTGCTTACCTGTTCTAAGAACCCTTTAGCAGAAGTAGGCGATACATCCCTGCCATCGGTTATAAGATGCAAGAAAATCTCTTTGCCCTCATGAGAAGCAATATCTGCTATGCCCATAAAATGGTCTATATGCGAATGAACCCCGCCATCACTCATAAGTCCGATAAGGTGAAGCCTATTTGATTTTTCTAAAAGCTTTTTAAATTCGACATTATGTTTAAATCTGTTTTCATCCAAAGCCAGAGATATTTTTACCAAATCTTGGTACAAAACCCTCCCGCTTCCAATACTCATGTGTCCTACTTCAGAGTTGCCCATCTGATTCTCAGGCAACCCGACACTCAAACCAAAAGTGTCGATTAACGAGTATGGGGTGCTACTAAATAGTTTGTCATATGTCGGCTTTATAGCATTATAAAATGCGTTGTACTCAGTTTTTAAAGAGTAACCAATGCCGTCGGTTATGACTAAGATGGCTTTTTTTGCCAATTCTAACTCCTTGAACTAAATCTTCTTCTAACGAAATTTTTATGCAATTATACTATAATGTCATTTTTATTTATAAGGACTACTCACTTTGCTGTACTGGCTTTCAGAAATTTTTCATATCAATTTGCTTGGATATATTACGATTCGCGCTGGGATAGCTTTCTTTTTAGCGCTTTTTTTTACACTCTTTTTACTTCCTCGTTTTATAAGATGGGCGCAAAAAACATCAAGTGTACAACCTATAAACAACTGGGCACCCGAACGTCATCAAGCAAAAGCAAAAACTCCTACCATGGGTGGAATAGTTTTTATTTTTGCAACAATTTTAGCCTCCTTAATTACCATCAAATTCTCAAATATTTATGCCGTTGGTGCGATAGCAACTCTTGTTTTATTTGCACTTATCGGCTTTAAAGATGACTACGCAAAAATCAAAAAAAATGAGAATCTTGCAGGTTTAAAAGCAAAAACAAAGCTACTTTTACAAATAACTTCTGCACTCTTTATCTCCGGTTTTTTATACCTTGTTTCTGATTTTAATACAAATCTTTATCTGCCATTTATGAAAAATCCTGTCTGTGATATGGGCGGATTTGCGATTATCTTCTGGGTAGTGGTTATGATAGCTACCTCAAATGCAGTTAACCTCACAGATGGTCTTGACGGTCTTGCTACGGTGCCGTCCATTGTAGCGCTTACCTCTTTTAGCATCATTATATACATAACAGGAAATGCAGTGATTAGCTCCTACTTGCTGATGCCAAATATAAATATCGGGGAAGTCGCAATAGTTTCAAGTGCCCTTATCGGAGCGCTTACAGGGTTTTTATGGTACAACTGTCATCCGGCGGAAGTTTTTATGGGAGATAGCGGTTCTCTTACTTTAGGCGCATTTTTGGGCTACCTTGCGATAATCTCAAAAAGCGAGATTCTTCTTCTTCTCATCGGCTCTATCTTTGTCATAGAAACACTCTCTGTAATACTTCAAGTTGGAAGCTATAAACTCAGAAAAAAAAGAGTATTTTTAATGGCACCGATTCACCACCATTTTGAGATGAAACAGTGGGCAGAGAACAAAATAATCGTTAGGTTTTGGATTGTCGCTATTCTTTCAAATATTATCGCTCTAATATCACTAAAGATTCGCTGATGCTGCGAGTATCTCTCTTTGGGTATGGAAAAACCACAAAAGCTTTAGGTAAATTCTATGCAAATGCAATATTTTATGATGACAAATGTATAAAACCATTTATAGATGAGAACAACTTTAGAGTCAAACCCTCATCTGATTTTAATCCCAATTACTCTGATTTGGAGATTTCTTCTCCCGGAATTCCTCCATCAAACCCACTTATACAAAGAGCGAAAAATCTTATAAGCGAATATGATGTTTTTGCACACAATGCACCTCTTTGCGTATGGATTAGCGGAACAAACGGCAAAACCACCACAACGCAGATAGTGCAGCATCTACTAGAAGAAAAAGGCTCCGAAGCAGGTGGCAACATCGGAACGCCTCTAGGTGAAATGAATCTAGATGCAAGCATCTGGATACTTGAGACAAGCTCATTTACCATCCACTATACAAACAAAGCTGTGCCAAATATCTATATTTTACTTCCCATAACACCAGATCATCTTAGCTGGCATGGAGATATGGACAGCTATATAAAGGCTAAACTAAAACCGATTGCCATGATGCGTGAAGGGGAGATTGCAATCATCCCAGAAGCCTATAAAGATTTAAAAACATCAGCTAGCGTGATTACATACAAAGATGAGAAAGATTTGGCTTCTTACTTTGAGATAGATATAAATAGAGTCAGCTTTAAAGGCGCATTTTTGATGGATGCACTTTTGGCGATGGCTTTGCAGAAGATACTTTTTGACAAAATAGATTATGAAAAAATCAACTCCTTTGTAATCGACCCACATAGACAAGAGGAGCTAAGAGATAGTAAAAATCGTCTCTGGGTAAACGATACAAAGGCTACAAACCTTGATGCCACAATTGCCGCTGTGAAACGATACAAGGAGCAACATGTGCACCTTATTTTAGGCGGCGATGATAAAGGTGTCGATTTGAATGAGCTATTTGTGCATCTACAAGGGTGCAACGTAAAGATTTATAATATCGGCTCAAACAAACAGAAGCTCTCAACTCTAGCACGCAAATATGGCATTATTTATGAACTCTGTGAAAACTTAGTTGATGCCGTAAAAAAGATTGATAAAAATTTAAAAGCAGATGAAGTAGCCCTGCTCTCTCCTGCTGCTGCGAGTCTTGATGAGTTTACCTCTTATGCACATAGAGGCGATGTATTTAAAAATGCGGTAAAAGGGCTATCATGACAAAAGTAGCAATACTCTCATCCCACAACGGAAGCGGGTTTAACGCACTATATGAAGCAGTTAAAAAAAAAGAGCTGAACATTGAGCTTGTCTTAGTTATATCAAACAATCAAAACGCTTTGGTTTTACAAAATGCAACAAATTACGCCATTGACAATTTTGTCGTTAACTCAAAAACAGATACAAATCCAGATGAAAAAATAGAACTGCTCTTAAAAGAGCATGGATGCAAATATATATTTTTATCAGGTTATATGAAAAAACTCTCTAGCAATTTAACAAAAAATTTCAAAATTATAAATTGTCATCCTGCACTTCTACCAAACTACGGCGGCAAGGGAATGTACGGGCGCTTTGTACATGAGGCGGTTATAAAAAACCGTGAAAAAGAGAGCGGCGTTACGATTCACAAAATCAATGAGAATTATGACGAGGGAGAGATACTTTTGCAAAAAAGAGTTGCTCTGAGTGAAGATGAGAGCGTCGATTCTCTAGAGAAAAAGATAAAAGAACTTGAACAAATCGCGATAGTTGAAGCCTTTAAAAACATTTAAAACTTTACAAGCTCTCACATAACCCATAAGCTTACTTTCAGTACCTAAAAGCTATAATTGCGCTCTTTAAAAGATGGCCAATTAGCTCAGTCGGTAGAGCAAGTGACTGAAAATCACTGTGTCCTTGGTTCAATTCCGAGATTGGCCACCACCACTTTTAAAGACTCTCAACTTTTATAATGGCCAATTAGCTCAGTCGGTAGAGCAAATGACTGAAAATCATTGTGTCCTTGGTTCGATTCCGAGATTGGCCACCACCTCAATAAACATAACCCTGATAGCTGTCTTGACTTATTGCAGCACTATACTCTTTGAGTTTATAAGGTTTTTCTTAGCCCAAATTGCTTCTTTTAGCTCCAGTATTGAGCGAACTTCATCATTTACTAGACGATAATAAACCTTTACTTCAATACCAGTTGCTTCTGCTATATTTTTTACTTTTATTACTTTTGTTTCATCTGCCGGTATGCTCATATCTTCTGACATCTCTTCTGCTAGATGCGGGATTGTCGGTTTGCCTTTTCTTCTTGTGTAGTGTCTTGTTAAAGAGATAGATTTAGTGTCAATAATCTTCTCGAGTTTCATATATGCTATATCTATTATTAACTCTCTTGAACCGAACCCACTTGGAATATTATGCGGCTGAGGATTTTTTAAAGCTATATAAATTTCATCTTTTTCTTGCCAAACATCAAGATTTAGTGCATTTTTCCACATATCTTCAGCATGAGCACCTTCAAAGGAGTGTTGTCTAACCTCTCTTTTTTTTGCATGACCATCTTCTGCCCTAAGGATAGAGGCCACTCCTAAAATTTTTCTCCCCATATGGCAATCAACACAAGCTTTATCTTGCTGTTTATACTCATTTTGCATATTTGTAAATACTAAATCATTTACAGACCTATCATTTGCATGGCAAACAAAGCAGAGTTCATCAGCTTTTTTATCCATAAAATCTCTATACTCAGTTTTATGATAAGGTGATGTAGTATCATCGAATGGTCCTACCATTAGACCTGATTTAGTCCAACTGACGCGATTCATACCTCTAAAAGAGTCATCTCTATCATGATGTATTTTGTCTATATTGTGACAAACCACACAGTTTATCCCTTCATTTATAGCACTACTCTCTATTGCTTTGTTTACTTTTGAATCTTCATCTAAACCCATCAGAACTTGGATTTCATAGTCTAACCCTGTATCTGTTACTGCGATGCGTGGATTGTGGCAGGTTGCACATTGTACTTTTACACTGTTTGGGCTTTTTCTGGTTTTTCTAGCTACATACTCTATACTTTTAGAAAAATATTCATCTTTATCATAGTGGCTTTTTGCATGCCAAGACTCTTCCCAATCTTTTACAATCTGCAAGTGACAAGCTTTGCAATTTTGTGATTTTTGGTACTCTTTTGAAACTTCTACAACTTTTGCACCATACAAAGCAGATGCCACTAAGAGAAGAACTAAAAACAATTTCATTATATACCTCTTTTTCTATCTAACCAAACCATAAAATCTTTTTGAGCTTCATTAAAAATTATTTCAGAGTATCTCTCTAAAACAGCCTTACTTACTTCTAAACCTCTATAGGTTACATAGAGAAGGTAAAAGCATTTTTATCAGCTTTTTTATTTCTAGGAGGCATATTGAGCGTTGAATACTCTAAATATTAATTAATGAAATATAAACATATTTTTTCATTAAAACTTCATTTAAAATAATTATACATAAAATCTACCATATTATGCAAGCTATATAAACTATGCTTTGAAGTGTTAACAGAAAAACAGCTCTTTTGTTTTGCATTTATATAAAGCGGTGCCAAGCGAAAATGCTTGACATGTAGATAAAATTTTAGTGTAGAAAATGACGAACTTCAGAGAAATATAAAGACATGCCAAACTCATTTGCAGCTTCTACAATCTCTTCATCTCTTATGCTTCCCCCCGGCTCGATTACGCTTTTTACGCCTGCTGCTGCAGCTGCATCAATGGAGTCGCGAAACGGAAAAAATGCTTCACTCGCAAGTGCCGCTCCCTCTACGTTAAGTCCCATCTCTTTAGCTTTTTTCAAAGCACACTGCGAAGCATCAACACGGCTGGTCATTCCCATGCCCACGGCTACCATTGCAGAGTTTTTTACATAAACTACACAGTTTGATTTTGTAAGTGATGCTACTTTATAAGCAATAAGCATATCTTTTTTCTCCTGCGGCGTTGCTTCTCTTTGGCTCATAAGTTTTGCATTTTTTACTTCACCCTCATGTACCTTGTCAGCATCTTGATATACAAAACCACCGTCAATATGTTTAAAATCTTTAGCATCATCTGAGAGAACCAGCTTATCATGTCCCATTTCAAAAAGCTTGATGCGTTTCTTAGCAGCAAAAACTTCCTGCGCCTCCTCAGTGATACGACCTGCGATAATTACCTCTAAGAAAATTTCATTCATCTTAAGTGCCAACTCTTTTGTAACGACACCGTTAACTGCGACAACGCCTCCAAATGCAGAAACAGGATCGCATTTTAGAGCCTCTATATAAGCATCTATTAAATTATCACGAATAGCAAAACCGCAAGGATTTCCATGTTTTGTGATGCAGACTGCATTTTCATCCCCAAATGCTGAAGCAATCTTAACAGCCCCGCTTAAGTCGTTTAGATTGTTAAAACTTGCTTCCCCTTTAAGTGTTTTGAAGTTGTTTGAGAAGTGTTTGTCAAACTCATAAAGTGCCCCTTTTTGATGAGGATTTTCGCCGTAACGCGTATCCATTACCTTGCTTCCGACGATAAACTGTTTTGCTCCAAAACCGCCGTTAAAACGGCTGTTCATATAATTTGCTATCATGGAGTCATATGCAGCGGTATGTTCATACGCTTTTATCATGAGATTGCGGCGAAATTCAAGCGTATTTTTCTCATTTTCTATCGCATCTATTACTTTTGTATAGTCAGCTACATCGGTAACAATCATAACACTATCAAAGTTTTTAGCCGCACTTCTAACCATCGCGGGTCCGCCGATGTCGATATTTTCTATAATCTCTTCAAAATCATCTGTTTTTTGAATTGTCGCTTTAAAAGGGTAGAGATTTACACATACCAAATCGATAGCCTCAACTCCTAGCTCTTTTGCCTGATCTAGATGCGACTGCTTATCACGTCTATGTAAAATTCCGCCGTGAACGAATGGATTTAGGGTTTTTACACGTCCCTCAAAACACTCTGGAAACTTTGTAACCTCATCTATCTCAATAGCTTTTACGCCCTCTTCAACCAATATTTTATAAGTTCCGCCCGTTGATATAATCTCAAACCCGTTTTTTACTAAAGATTTACAAAAATCTACTACTCCTACTTTATCACTAACGCTTACCAATGCTCTTTTCATTTATGACCTTGTGAAAATAAATTATGAAATTTTATCTTATTTGAGATTAGAAGATGGTAAACTTAAGAAAATGAAAATTGAGAAAAACGGATGAAAAATATAGCTATTTTATGCTCTGGTGGTGATGTAAGCGGTATGAATCCCGCACTGAAACATTTTGTCGAGTATTCACTACAAAAGGGCTTAACTCCCTACTTTATCTATAACGGCTTTGAAGGGTTGATTGATAACAAAATAGTTAAAGTCTCTCATAAGCATGTTGGAGGAATTATTAATCGCGGGGGAACCATAATAGGCTCCACAAGAAGCGAAAGATTTATGGACAGAGAGTTTAGAAAGATTGCAAAGAAAAATCTTGATACTTTAGATATTGATATGCTAGTTGTATTAGGTGGCGATGGCTCCTTTAGAGGTATGGATATTTTTTACAAGGAGCATGGGGTAAAATTTTGCGGAATTCCCTCTACTATAGACAACGACATCAACGGTACTGAGTATTGCCTAGGAGTTGATACCGCACTCAATGTCATCAAAGATTCCATTGACAACATTAGAGATACGGCAGCCTCCTTCTCAAGAGCTTTTGTAATAGAGACAATGGGAAGAAACTGTGGCTATTTAGCTCTAGTCTCAGCGCTATGCAGTGGAGCGGAACTCTGTTTAATCCCTGAGGTAGAGTATGATTTAAAAGAGTATGAAGAGAGCTTTAAAGCGCAGATAAAAAACGGTCGAAACTATTTTATAGCCATAGTGTCGGAGGGGATAAAAGAGGAGTCAAGCGAGATTGCAAAATGGTTTGAGCAGAAGATTGGGTTTGAATCACGAGTAACCATACTAGGTCATACGCAAAGAGGCGGAAATCCGACAATATACGACAGACTTATGGCTTATAAATTTGTAAATCATGCGATAGACGGTCTGCTTGATGGGAAAAATAAGAGCATGATTTGTTATGCAAAAAAAGGTTTTGAGTACAAGAACATCGATGAGGTTACAAGCCAAAAGTATCAGCTAGATCGCGAGCTTTTAGGCTATTTGAAAGTTCTAAATGTATAAACTAAACTTTTTCGTACCGCCCGAAGATAAGCAAAGAGTAAAAGAGGCGTTATTTGCTATCGGGGTAGGAAGATACGAAAACTATGAGTGTTGCAGTTTTGAGACGCTCGGAGCAGGAGAGTTCAGACCGATAAACAAAGCAAAGCCATATATTGGAACTCTCAATAAAACGCAACATGTCCAAGAGTATAAAGTTGAGATGATTTGCGAGAAGGCGCTAATAAAAAAGGCTATAACTGTTTTAAAAGAGACTCACCCATACGAGGAAGTGGCTTATGAAGTTTTTAAAATGGAAGAATTTTAAAAAATTTTATCCGTCGGCTCTCCAAAATAGTAACCCTGTGAAAAATCAACTTCAAGCTCCTCAACCTTCTTAAACACATTTTTAGAGTGTACAAACTCTGCTACTGTTTTGATTCCCATACTTTTTGCAAAATTCACGATTGTTTTTGTAATTATCTGAGAGTTCTCATCCTTATCTATATTTTTTATCATCGACCCATCTATTTTTATGTAATCTACTTTGAGTTTCATAAGGTATTCAAAGTTTGAATATCCAGTCCCAAAGTCATCTATAGATACTTTTGCTCCATAACTTTTAACTTTGTTTATAAATTCTAAGACTTGATTAAAATTTTCAATACCCTCAGATTCTATTATCTCAAATACTATTTTTTGATTTATTGAACTCTCTTTTAGTTTTTTTAAAATAAATTTATTGATATCTCTGTTTAAAATATCCTCAACGGATATATTGATTGAAACTGAATAAGGCAAATCTTTAAACTTTTGAAATGTTTTTTCAATCATTATTTTTGTCAACTGGTGATAAAGTTTGTTCTTTTTAGCGAGTTCTAAAAAGTATAAAGGGGGGATATATGTTCCATTGTCATCGACTATTCTCATCAAGGCTTCATACTTTACAATCTTTTGTGTTTTAGTATCAACTATGGGCTGAAAAAGAGGTACTATCTTATCCTCTTCTATGGCTCTTTTTAAGCGTTTAGTCCATTCAAAGTTTTTCTCATATACTTTTGCCATGTACATAGTGTCATCATATACCAAAAAATCTTTTTTGCTTTTTTTTGCAATTTTAAGAGCTATATCTGCATTTTCCAACAGCATTTCATATCCGTAAGATATACCGAAGGTGGCACTTAAGCTCACTTCGCCGTTTGCATTAATCTTAAAAGATTTACGCGAAATTTTTTCACTTAGCTTTGAAGCAAAAGCTTTAAACTCCTCTATATTTATCCCTTTATCGCATATATATGAAAACTCGTCGGAATGGAGCCTGTAGATGCCATCGTCTGTAGGTATACTCTCTTTTAAAAAGTGGGCAAAATCTTTAAGTATAGAGTCTCCTGCCTTATTTCCATATAAATCGTTTATCTCTTGAAAAGAGTCTATATTTATAATCATTAAAAATGCTCTTTTTTTCTCTTCTAGCCTCTCGGTTAATTTTCTTCTATTTTCCAAGCCCGTTAAAACATCATAATAAAATTGATGCTCTATTGAATCCAACATGATATTAAATACATCTTTTATCGAATCTATCTCCTCAACATCATCATTGACCTCTATTCTTTTTGTTATGTCATGTGATTTTGTTATGTTTTGAATAGCATTTGAAAACTTTTTAATCGGTTTTATAATGTGCTGATTAAATTTAATAAATATTGCCAAAAAAATCACGACGGAGAAGGCAATAATAAATACGATAAAAAAGTTTATCATCTCGCTTAAGGATACTTTTAAATTATTGACTGGATAAGAAACATCTATGATGCCCAGAACATTGCCCTCTTTTGCATTTGTGTGGCATTTAAGACAGTCCTGTTTTGTTATAACGGGGTAGTAGTATTTTATAAAGCTTGAATCGGATATATTTAAAACTTCTTTACCCGTCATGGCTTCTTGTATATCTTTGTTTTGAGCGATTGCAACTTTGTCTTTTTCTATGACTCCAAAAATGTCCGATACCAAATCTGTTCTATAAACATCGATCTTCATATCTGAATCTACCTGATTGAGTCTCTGTATTATTTCTTTTAAATCCTCTTTGTTCCACCCTTTTTGCATGGCAGAATAGAGACTCTCAAAAACCAACATACTTGTTTTTTTGGCATCTTCATAAGCTAGAGAGTGTATGGCATTTTTTTTCATATACTCCCCATATATAAAAGCCGATGTCAAAGTAAGGAGAAGCGTTATTGATATTATTTTTGCCGTAATCTTTGTATATGTTGTTTTCTTGCCCATAGTTTCAAATATACCTTTTTAGTTTTGCCGGCATTTATAAATGCAAGAAACTTCCAAAAATAAATCTGCTCAAATCTCTTGTTTTATTATAAACTTTTATAAATCTGACTCAATAACTTTTTTAAATGTATTAAAATAGTTATCTTGCAACTCTTTCATACTCATCTCTACATTATTAATTTTAATCTTATCTCCGCCTACAGTTCCTATCTTTTGACATGACAAGACTCCTGCCATCGACTCAAATGATGCACTGTTTTCCTGTTTGACCTCTATGATAGCGCGGCTCATGCTCTCAGCAAAAATATCTCTTTCATCATTTACAAGCATTCTAGCACTACAACCAAGGCCACTCACAGCCGCCATTTTCGCCAAAGCAATAGCCACACCGCCACTGCTTGCATCTTTTGCACACTCCAAGATACCCTTTTTATTTGCTTCTATAACCAACTCCCAAAGAGCAAGCTCATTTTCATAATCAATCTCAGGAAGTTTACCCGCAACAACTCCGCATATCTCTTTCATGTAGAGTGATCCGCCAAACTCACCCTTGCTCTCTCCCACTAAATAAAGAGTATTACCCTCGCCTTGAAAGCTTGACATCAATACCTTGTTTGCATCATCGTTTACACCCACAGTTGCAATAGAGGGTGTAGGAAAAACAGATACGCCGTTTGTCTCATTATATAGTGAAACATTTCCACCGATTACAGGAGTCGTGAGTGCCGTACAAGCCTCTTTTATGCCCAGACATCCCTGCCCAAACTGCCACATTACTTCAGGATTTTCCGGATTCCCGTAGTTAAGACAATCGGTAATCGCTAAAGGTCGCGCTCCGCTCATGGCAACATTTCTTCCGCTCTCTATAACAGCCGCAGCAGCCCCGCCTTTTGGGTCAATATAACAGTAACGAACATTACAATCAGCTGACATCGCAAGTGCTTTACCATTTTCTTTAACACGAATAACGGAAGCATCAAGCATGCCGCCTTTTTTTATGGTATTTGTTTGTACCATCGAATCATACTGCGTATAAATCCACGATTTATCAACCACTTCCATAGATTTTGTAAGTTTAACGAACGCTTCTTGATTTGCAACACGGGCAAAATCATCAATCGTTACCTCGGCAATTTTATCAAGATAAGCAGGACGTACCATAGGACGGTTGAGTACCGGAGCCTCCTCGCTTACAGGATCAACAGGAACCTCGGCAACTTTATCCCCATGCCAAAAAAGTTCCATCTTGCCTGTTGCAGTAACTTCCCCGATTACCGCAGCATCTAAATCCCACTTCTCAAAGATTTTAATAATCTCTGCTTCACTCCCTTTTTTTGCACAAAGAAGCATGCGTTCTTGAGATTCGCTTAGCATAAAGTCATAAGGAGTCATTCCCTCTTCACGAGCAGGCACTTTATCTAAGTGCATTATCATACCGCTGCCACTTCGTCCTGCCATCTCAAAAGATGACGATGTAAGCCCTGCTGCTCCCATATCTTGGATACCGACAACATGGTCTGTTTTAAAAAGCTCCAAACAAGCCTCAAGAAGAAGTTTCTCGGTAAAGGGGTCACCAACTTGAACAGTAGGACGAAGAGATTTTGACTCCTGCGTAAAACTATCAGAGCTCATAACAGCTCCGCCTAATCCGTCACGACCTGTCTTTGCACCTACATATATAACGGGGTTGCCTATTCCATCCGCTCTTCCGTAAAAAATCTCATCGCTTTTTGCGATACCCAAAGTAAAAGCATTGACTAAAATATTACCGTTATAACACTCATCAAAACTTGTCTCCCCACCGATAGTAGGAACCCCCATACAGTTGCCATAACCGCCGATTCCTGCAACTACGCCGCGAACCAAATATCTTTGATGCTTAGAGATATCATCATCGTTTAAAACATTGCCGAATCTAAGCGCATTCAGGTTAGCAACAGGACGAGCACCCATTGTAAATACGTCACGCATAATACCGCCCACACCAGTTGCTGCACCCTGATACGGCTCTATAAAGCTAGGGTGGTTGTGTGACTCCATCTTAAATACGGCAGCATACCCGCCACCTATATCAATTACTCCCGCATTCTCTCCCGGTCCCTGAATAACCCATGGAGCTTTCGTCGGGAAACCGCTTAGATGAACTTTTGAGGATTTATAACTGCAGTGTTCACTCCACATTGCAGAAAAAATCCCTATCTCTACCAAGTTCGGCTCACGCCCTAAAATCTGCTTAATATGCGTGTAATCTTCACTTGAAAGCTTATGCGAAGCAATTACTTTTTCAATATTTTCTAGTTGTTGGCTCACGGGGAATCCTAAAAATTTAGTTTTAAAGAAAAATTATATCTAATATGAGGTAAAAAGAGTTTTAATGGAAGGAAAAGTCGGACTTTGTGCGGATATTTTTTTTAAGGCTAAAGATGTTTTTATAGTAGATTTTTACTATTTCATACTCCTTTTTTTCAAGGGGAAGCCGGATTTTAAACTCATCCCCTACCTTTTTTCCCATCATAGCCTTTGCCAATGGAGAGTGTACGGAAATAAGCCCATGTTCTGGCTCTGCCTCTAAAACACCACAAACAGTATAGTTCTCCTCCTCATCCGTTTGGAGGCTTAGTATGGTCACACTGCTTCCAAAACTAACCCTGTCATGTGTTAGTGTTGAGGGGTCAATAATATGAGATTTTTCTATCATAGAGTTTAAATAAAAAAGCCTTTTTTCTATATGCCGCAATTTCTCTTTTGCAGCCTGATAATCTGCATTTTCACTTCTATCGCCCAAAGCAGCGGCAACGAGCTTTTCTTGCGCCACCTTAGGTTTTTCTATCTCAAGTAAAAACTTAAACTCTTTTATGAGTAAATCATATCCCTCAATACTCATCGGCTCTTTATAAATTGCTAAATCCTAGTATGTAATAGGTGTTTTTATTCTCTAATTTATTGATTATTACTTTATATTTTTCACTAAAGTGTCTAATTTTTTCATGCGCCTCTTCTGCAATCTCAGCATTTGGGGCATCAATCTTTATTTTAAAAAAATCGTTTGTGTTTGACATCGCAATATAAGAATCATCAACCTTTAAATGATCATGCAAATCCATAATGTGTTTCTGTATTTTTTCATAACCTTCGGTATTTTCTTCAATCCTCTGTAGTTGTTTTACCAACGCATCATTTGGTACATAGCCTAACTGTATGAGCATCGCTTCTTTTTGCATATTGTTGTCCTCTTTTTTTAAAATATACGAAAATAATATCTATTATTTGTAAATATTCAGTGCTTTTTTATGAATAAATATATATCATCTATCTAAATTATTCGCTAAAAGAGAGAATTGTATGACTGAAGAGATACTTAAAAAAATTAAGCAGTTGCCACCACTTCCTGAATCAGTGATGCAAATAGAAGCTGTTTACCAAAATCCTGAAAGTACCTTTAGCGATATGTCCAAAATTTTAGAAAAAGATCCTCTCTTAACAGCAGATATTTTAAAAGCCGCGAACTCTCCTCTTTATGGATTTTCTCGTGAAATCAACTCCATAAATCAAGCCGTTGGCCTTTTTGGCATGGGAACGGTAAGGGGCTTTGCTTTGGCTTCTATCGTCAAGAAAAGCTTTGACCTTGACCTGTCTGTGTATGGGATTGATAATGATACATTTTCAATGCTCTCAAAAAAACAGCATGCTCTAACTACGGCATGGTGTCTTAAACAAGATGCGAAACTTCTTGGAATACTCTCGCCTGCGGCTTTTTTAGTTGAGATAGGCAAAGTTTTGATAGCGCAGCAGATTATGGCTGATAAAACGCAAGAGAAGTTCAAAGAACTCCTAGCAAGCTCGGCTACCATCGAAGAAGCAGAGAGAGAAGTTGCAAAAGTTGATACTCCCGAGGTAAGCGCAAGAGTGTTTGAACACTGGAGATTTGAATTAGGATTGGTAAACACTATACGTAACTGCCTCCATCCCGAAAAAGCAAATAAAGAGTATAAAAAATCTGCACAAATCTTACAAGTTGTACGCACAGTCGTCCTTGTAAACGGTACCGTAACTGATGATAGCATAGCTGCAGCAAAAGAGCTGATAGAAAAATATAACCTTGACATGCAAAGCTTCGATAAAGCTTTACAAAACATATGATGCCTGATATAAAATCCCTCCTAATAAAGCTAACAAATGGGCTAAGCGAGCAAGACGTTGCTTCAGATGAACTTGAGTTTATACAAAATTTTTTAGAAAAAGGCTATATTACTAAAAAAGAGAATATTTATAAATTCAACTCCAAATACCGCGCAGGCTCTTTGGGCCTTGTTCAAAAGGAGACGGCATATCTTCATGTCATCGGCGAATATACTCGTGACATATTTATAGGCGAAGGAGATTTGGCAAGCGCTAAAGAGGGCGACCTTATTGTCGTTCAAAGACTCCTTGGAAAAAGAGGCTCCCCTGCTGCAAAAGTTGTTGAGATTTTAGGAAAAGCACAGAGTTGCAGCGTTGCTTATATCATCTCAGAAGCGGGTAGAAAATCTTTGGTTGATCTCAAAACTAAGTACCCAGTAGGAGCGGAGATAACGCAAGAGGAGCTAGATGCATACGAGCATGGTGATGTCTTTAAAATCAACAATCAAGACTTTAGTATTATGCAAAAGCTCGGCAACATAAAAGACCCCCAAGTTGATGAAAAAATAGTTCTTGCGCAGTTTAACAAACATGATGAGTTTGAACCTGAAGTCTTAAAACTCGCATCCTCTTTTGTGGAGGTAGACGCCTCAAAGTATCCTAAAAGAGCAGATTTAAGAGAGTTGCCGTTTTGTACAATCGACCCCGTAACGGCAAAAGATTTTGATGATGCAATATACTGGGATGATAAAAATTTTACGCTTTATGTAGCAATTGCCGATGTAAGCGAATATGTTACCCCGTTTGGTGCGATTGACAATGAAGCAATTTACAGAAGTTTTTCCATATATCTCCCACACCGCTCAATCCCGATGCTTCCAAGAGAGTTAAGCGAAACGCTCTGCTCGCTACAGCCGCATATGGATAGACTCTCTTATGTTTTTGAGATAAAACTAAGTCCAAAAACGTTAGAAGTTGAAAAATCAAAAGTTTACGAGGCGATAATTCACTCGCAAAGAAGATTTAATTATGAGGAGATTGATGAGTTTTTAGAGGGCAGACTTGAAGCAAAAAATGAGTCTGAAAAGAGAGTTTTTGAGTATATATTCAAACTAAAAATTATTACCGACAAACTCAAAGAAAAAAGGCTTGAAGTCGGTTACAATTTTCACTCAAATGAGCTTGAGATGTTTATTGATGAAAACTCAAATATTACACACACGACTTATGCCCAGGAGACTCCATCTCATGCGCTTATAGAAGATTGTATGCTTTTGGCAAACAAAGAGGCTGCTAAGAGATTCAAAAAGGGAATATTCCGCATCCATGAGCCGCCAAACCAGACAAAACTCCAAAACCTTTATCAGGAACTCGCAGGTATAGGCATGTTTGTAGATATCAAGAGATCTATAAAAGAGACAATTACCGAGATACAAACGCAAGCTAAAGAGATGGGGCTTTCGTCTGAAGTGGATACTCTTATCATCCAGTCTCAAATGCAGGCGAGATACGCACCGTTTAACGTAGGACATTTTGGTCTTGGCTTTGATGAATATACACACTTTACTTCACCTATTAGAAGATATTCAGACTTAATAGTTCACAGACTTCTCAAAGCTATCAACAATAACGACTCGCAGGAGAGCTCTTATGTTTTAAGAAATATCGAGTCGCTCTGCATGAGTGTCAGCGAAAAAGAGAGAGAAGCATCTACGATTGAAAATGAGTTTATGGCAAGAAAGTTTGCAAGATGGGCAGATGAAAATATCGGCGGCATATTTAAAGCAAGAATTACCTCTACCGACCCATACCTCAAAGCAGAACTCCATGATGAGATACAAGGTGCACGATTTTTAATAACACATGGTCTTGATGCGCAGCTCTTTGAAGATGTCAAAGTAAGAATCGACAAAGTTGACATTGCCAAAGCAAAGATTTATGCAAGCGTCATAGAGAGAGCAGAGAGAGACAACTAAGTTGTACAAAAACGAACTAGATAAGCATATACAAAACGGTTCGCTCTCAAACAGTTTTATACTTTTTGGGGAGAGCGCTTTTCTTATAGATAGATACATCGGGATTTTAACAGATATCAAAGATGCATCTGTAGCAAAATTTTATCATGATGAGTATGATTTTGCTTCTGCAAAAGCGCATCTCTCGCAGGCTTCCCTTTTTGGGGACCGCAATGTTCTTATAATAAAAAGCGAGAAAAAAGTTCCAAAAAAAGAGCTAGATATACTTATAGAGCAGTGTGAAAAAAATTCAAGCAATATTTTTGTTTATGCCTACTATGGGGATGATCAAAAAGCGTACGCAAAACCGCCGGCAAAAACAAAAACTATGTGTGTTAGATTTTTTCATCCAAATCAAGGCGAAGCTGTTTTTACGATATCTCAAGTTGCCCGAGAAAAAAATGTAAATATTGACAACTATACAATCAACCATCTCTTAACGATTCAAAACTGGGATATTGCTCTTGCGTGCAATGAAATAGAGAAGTTAAAAGTTTACGATAGAGCTATAACAACCAAAGATATAGATAGTCTAGTTTTTGGACTTTCCCAAACAAGCATAGAAAATTTTATAAAAAAAATTTTAAATAAAAAAGATTTTAAAGAGGACTTAAACACTATTCTCGAACATGGAGAAGATGAGATAAGAGTGCTAACCGCCATAATCTCCTACCTCACACAGCTATATATGTTTCATATCTACATACGCGTAAACGGTGCACCAAACGCCATAGAGATACTTGGATACCCTGCTCCAAAGTTTGTAGTAGATGAAAAAGCCGCAATGTCCATAAAAATAAAACCCCTCACTTACTATAAGTTACATGAGCTGCTTCTTGATAGTGAACTAAAGATGAAAAGCTCACATGTAAACAAAAGCGCGATTTTACTCTCTACTCTTATTAGGCTTCAACAACTACTCTAATTAGTAGTTCATTAATCCTGCATCAAGTTCAGGAAGCAGAGGGTTCAATTGCCCTTTTATCTAAAAACTAAAAGAGTGATGGAGTTTCAAGGTGCATAACGAGGAAGTGCACTAATTTTGCACGCCTTGAACGAAGTGAAGAAGCACTCCTGTAGTGTGACGAGTGTAGCAACGCAGAAAATGCGTCACTATTTTATATATTTTAAAAACTAAAGATTTTTAATTTATAGTGCTTAGATTTGGATGTTTATAAGAAGGAGCTTACGTGTGTAAGTGCCTGAGCACATCATCCGAAGATGAGTGCTAGAAACTAAAAAGATTAGTTTTTAGAGGTGTCTACTATTTTATTTGCTGATATCCACGGCATCATAGATCTTAGTTTTACACCTGTCTGCTCAATTAAAGAAGCTTTTGCATTTGTACGCTCAGCGTTCATTCTTGGGTATCCTGCTTGACCTTCAAGGATAAAGTCTTTTGCAAATCTACCATCTTGAATCTCTTTTAAAATCTCTTTCATAGCAGCTTTACTCTGTGCATTGATAACACGCTTTCCAGAAACATAGTCGCCATACTCAGCAGTGTTAGAGATACTATATCTCATATCTGCAATTCCACCTTGAAACATCAAGTCAACGATAAGCTTAAGCTCATGCAGACACTCAAAGTATGCAAGTTCAGGAGCATATCCAGCTTCTGTTAATGTCTCAAAACCAGCTTGAACAAGCGAAACAGCTCCGCCACAAAGAACAGCTTGCTCCCCAAATAAGTCAGTCTCTGTCTCATCTTTGAAAGTTGTCTCTATAATAGCAGTTCTACCACCGCCGATTGCTGATGCATATGAAAGTGCTAGTTCTCTAGTTGTACCGCTTGGATTTTGACCAATAGCGATTAAATCTGGGATACCACCGCCTCTGACGAACTCTGAACGAACTGTGTGCCCTGGAGCTTTTGGAGCAATCATAGTTACATTTATATCGGCTCTTGGGTGAATTCTTCCGTAGTGAATATTAAACCCGTGTCCAAATGCGATTGTTGCACCTTTTTTTAGGTTTGGCTCAATCTCGTTTTTGTATATTTTTGCTTGGTTTTCATCAGGTAGTAAAATCATAACCACATCAGCGTAAGCAGAAGCTTCGCCAACACTCATAACTTTAAACCCTTTTGCTTCAGCTTTAGCCCATGAAGAACCATCTTTTCTTAAGCCAACAACTACTTCAACACCGCTGTCTCTTAAGTTTTCCGCATGTGCGTGACCTTGAGAACCAAATCCTATCATTGCAACTTTTTTGCTCTTGATTAGTTCGATATTACAATCTTTGTCGTAGTAAACTTTTAGTGCCATTGTTTTTCCTTGATATTATATTAAGCTTAATTGCCTAAAATTTTTTGACATTATACTAAAGTAAAGCAAAAACTTTTATAATGTCATCAAAAACAGAGGAGTATTTATGAAAAAGTTTAACTTTTTTAAAGAAATCATCACTGCTGAGAAAAAGAATTTACTAGAAGCGATAAACTCAGGCAAAAAATTTGCAATAAAAGTTGACGGGGATATCTGTTATGAACCGTTTGGCGCACATGATATGCTTATTTATGCTGGTTCTGTTGAGCCAAATACCCCTATAGAAGTGGCTCTTGGTAAAAATTATCAGGTTGTTGAAGATAATGAAAGAGTGCTTATAAAAGCTTTTGCAAACTGGCAAGAGATTATAGGATTTAATAAACTAAGAGCAACCTATGATGACACAACTGCCGATGGTGTCGATGAGTTTGGTTCTAACGAGATGGAAGATATCGGCTGGCATGCAACTGAATTTAACATTACATATAGAACTTTAGTAGAGGTAATTGAAGAAAAATGTGACGGCACTCTTCTTTGCCTAGAACAAGACAATCCATATCAATTTAGCGGACTTGGTTTTATCAATAACCTTGATGATGCAAGAGATACTCTTTTTAACTACTGCCAAAAAGAGATAAAAAGATTGATTGCAGAAGATGAAGATTTTACAAAAAATAGCTTAAGTGATGACGAACGTGAAGCTGCAGAGTTTTTCAAGGCTCTCTAGATTTAAAATCTACTCTAAAATGACGTTGTATACGTCATTTTAGCCCTCTATTGCAAGAGGCT
>Ga0265293_10001658_pt1 | contig 47800 bp, 35 predicted proteins | sample Munlanlewell138R_FD_192505 | JGI IMG/M metagenome (GOLD analysis project Ga0265293, IMG submission 192505) | Leachate microbial communities from a municipal landfill in Southern Ontario, Canada - Leachate well 138R | ecosystem: Engineered > Solid waste > Landfill > Unclassified | place: Canada... | reverse complement strand
GCGGGCTGCGGGCAGGCGGTCGTAGAAACCCCTGGCCAGCGGGCAGGATTCTCCGTGGCATGCCCGGTCAGGGTATTCGCAGGCTTGTTCCCTGGCAGTCAACGCCAGGATACGCAGGGGAATCCTGGCGTCCTGCGCGGCCTGGATACGCTGCAGTCCCTCAACGGCAAGCTGACGCCCGGTGTTGCGGACCGTCAGGAAAAACAGTCGGTCCAGGTTTTGACGGGGCATCGCCATCAGCGCCGGGTAGAGGGTGCCGACGGTTTTGCCACTGCCGGTGGGCGCCTGCAGCAGTGCCGCGCGCTTCAGCGCGAAGGTTTTGTAGACGGCTTCGGAGAGCGAGCGCTGGCCTGTCCGAAAATCCGGGAACGGAAACCGCAGTTGGCCAAGCGCTCGATCCCGCAGCCCGCGGTGCCGCACCTCCTGCTCAGCCCACTGCCGGTAGCGGTCGCAAAGTGCTTCGAGCCCCTCCCAGAGGGCAACGGCGTCACCTTCCTGGGTCAGGATCGATTCCCTGCCCTGCTGAAGGTCGTAGTAGACCAGCCGCAGCGTGATCCCCGGCAGAGCGTCGCGTCGGCAAAGCAGGGCCCCATAGGTGCGCAGTTGCGCCCAATGCAGTCCCCGCTGCCCGGGACTCAGCCGGGAGAGATCGCCGCGATGGGTTTTCACTTCTTCCAGGGCTCCCGCCACCGGATCGTAGCCGTCGGCGCGGCCCTTGAGCAGCAATCCCTGGCATTCACCCTGAATACTGTATTCGGCCTGGTAGTGCGGCCCACGGGATGCGGCGACACGGCGGTGTCCCTCCATCCCTTCCTCCGAGGTGGGCGAGGGCGTGTAGCGCAGATCGAGGTCGCCGGTGCGCGCCGCGAAATCGCACAGGGTACGCACCGCCACCGCAAACAGTGGCGAAAGGGTGAGTGCTTCCGTCAAGGGCCGCCTTCCCACAGCACATGGCAGACACTGGCCGGGATGCCGGTTTCGGCAAAGAACGCCATCCATAAACGCTGGTGGTCCTGGAGGCGATCGCCGGGGGCCTTGACCTCGATGAGTTCATAGGTGCCATTCTCCGGCAAAAAGTGGATCAAATCCGGCAGGCCGCTGCGGTGGGCACGAATATCCGCGAGCAGCCGCGTGAAAACGGCTTTCAGGTGGGAGGCGGGAATCAGGTCGAGGGCCAGTGTTGTCACGCTGTCGGTGAAGACAGGCCAGTGGACAAAGGGATTGGTGATGCCCTGGCGAGTCCGCCAATGGTGGCGGATACGTTCCCGGTAGTCGCCATCCTCCAGCGAGGCAAGGGTGTTCTCGATCAGTTCCTGGCGCTGGACTGTGAAGTCTTCCCGATAAAGATCTGCCGGGCCGGTTTGAAAGGGGTGGAAAAAGGCGCCAGGGCGCGGGGCAAAAATCGCCGGCCAGAACAGCAGGCCAAAGAGCCCGGTAAACAGCGTGTTCTCGACATAGAAGCAATGACCACCTTTTTCTGCCAGGGCCATGGCCACCTGGTGTTCGACCGAAAGTTCAGGAGCTGGTCGGAGTATTATCGTCTGAACAGCCGGAGATTCGGCTGGCGGTGCCGGCCTTGGGCTGACCCCCACCTTTTTGCCCACGCGGTGGCGAATCCGGCCCAGGCTCTGTTTCTCGCTGGCTGTCTCAGCCAGGGCTTCCGCCTGCTCGATCAACGGCCATACCTCTGTGGCCGCGGCCATTTTCTCCAAAAGCCGGAAATAGCGTACCCGGGCATCGGGAATCCAGGCTTCACGATAGACATCCCGGGCCAGCACCAGGTCCCCGGCTCGTTCCAGTTTCTGGCCCAGAGCAAACAGCAGGCGGGCGCGGCGATGGCGGAGCCAGGGATTGGCGCCGGCGTCGGGCGGCAGCTGGTCCCGAAGTGACCGGCAGGCCTCCGCAGTTGCGGCCTCATCGAGGCGCTGCCGATAGGCATGGAGCGCCAGATACTGATCGACGTCCTCCCGCTCATGAAAAGCCCGTGAATCCGGGGAAAAAGGGACCGACTCATAGCGCTGATGGCCGAGCTCGGTGATGACAAACTCACTCCAGTTCTGGCGCAAATTGCCAAAGAACATCAGTCGCAGCCGATCGAAGAGCGCCATCTCTTGCAGTCGAATTACCTGATCACCGCCGCTCGGCCACCAATCCGCCAGGGGCTTGTGTTCCTGCGGGAACGATTCCAGCAAGACTGCCTGCATCAGGCCCTTGGTGGCACTGGATGTGAGACCCGCGTTCTTCAACTCCCGGGCAAAGACCGTCGCCAGTTCCTGCCGGCGGAGGAGATCGCAGACTTCCCCGACAGCCAACCGTGGCTCCGGGTCGATCCATCCACTCAAAAACAGCGGCGCCAACGCCTCGCTGACCGGGTGCCCCAACTCGGCGTAGTCGAGGGCGGCCACGCGAAACAGGTTTCTGGAGCGCATGACCAGCCGCATGAGCAGCGCCTGGGAAGGGCGAGGCAATGCCAGGAACTGGTTCAGCCGCGCCTTTTCCGCACCGGTGAGAAGATCCCCGTGGTAGTCCCTGACCCAGTTGACCACGGTCAAGGTGTTTTCGAGGTAGTACAGCGGATCGTCCAGAGAGGCGATCCGCGGGCGGATTCGAGATGGGTCAGTGACGACAGGGGTATTCAGAATGGTCATGGACGGTTTGCAAGGCACGCCAGGTGATAGCGGGATGGCTGTCAGGTCGTGGGCGGTTGGGCCAAAATCTGGTACGTTTTCTTAAAAATGAATACGTCTTCTTGAAAATGACAGCTGGAATCAAAGCCTGGCGGCAACCCTCGTGCCTATAGTAATCCGAATATCATCAAACACAAGGGCGATCTGTTCAGCCCACCGGGATCGATACCAGCCGCTGGTGCGTTTCCTTCGTCAACGCATCCTCCGGGGGCTACCGATCGGCGTCCTGGGAAGCGTCATCTTGGCGATCGAGCCGCCGGTCCTGGCAAGGGAAAGGGGCAATACCCGATGGGGGAGCCGGCGTCGGCACCGGACTCCGCTGTCGTCAGCGCATCGTCTGACAGTCTTCCTGAGGTACGCCCCGTCCCGCGCGGCACTGCGCCTCGCATACTCAATAAGCCGACCTCCCGGACATAGAGCTAAAGACAGTTTGCCCGCTCAATGGCGCTCGGTAATGCCTTTGGCGGTTTCACCGCCAAGCCGCTCCTTATCGTTGCGGACGATATCGCCAAGGCTTACGACACCGCACAGACGCTTTTCTTCCTTGTTGTTGAGCACGACAAGTCTGTACACCTGTTGTTCGCGCATGCTCCTGGCCGCGCTCTCGACAGAGTCGCCCTGAAAGCAGTAGAGCACCTTGTCGGTTTTCGCATCGCTCACCGTCGCCTTCTGCGGATCCTTGCCCACCGCGATAGCGCGAACCACGATATCCCTGTCGGTAACCACGCCTTGCAGCTTATCGTTGTCGGAATCGCCGATAGGCAGAAACCCTGTATCGATTTCGTGCATCCGCGCCGCGGCTTCGGCGAGCGTCGTATTGGATGGAACATAGCGAACATTGCTGCTCATCACTTCATGGACCTGCATGATAATCACCTCATTTTGGATATGTCGTTGAAAGCCAAGTGCCCATCGGTACAGCCTCTGTGCTGATCGGATCCACTGTGGCCACAAGCGGGATCGAGGTATCAGCCAGCCAGAAAGATTCACGGGCGCGTCGGTCTCCCTGGAAATGCTTGGTGTCCTCAAACTGCATTAAGTTCAAGTAATGCATGTCCATCGGCTTTTATCAGCGCAGTCCAATTCAGCGCAGCTTCTATTATCCCATCAGTCGCGACACAGGCCTTTTTATAGGCTGGCGTCAACCCCGCATACCGATAATAAAAGGTCGGTCGCGATCCCATTGCCGACCACCGGGAACCTTCCCCGGGGACACAAGTCCCAATTAGCACGAGCCTCATCTGCATGCCAGATGGAGTGAAGGCCGATAAATTCAGAGAGGCGCAAGCGAAATGGCACTGGGTATAGTCTCAAAAGAAACGGCCGCGCCTTCAAGCGAGCAATATAAGGACGAGGACACCTACTCAAACTTGACGCAGAGCGCGAGGGATGTGTACAAGGCGTTGCTCATGCGTCCCCAGACGGTCAACTCCCAAAAAGCCGCCCGCAACTTCCTCGAAGCGCAGCTGGCTGTTACAGCAGAGCGCAAGGACTGTGATCTGCCTGCCGATCCCGGCGCATGGGGTGACTGGGTCGCAGCGTCCTCCCGCAAGGTGGCCGACCAGTACTCGGAATATCTTGCGGCTAGGAGAGACGGTGCGCCGCGGCGTTATTTCAAACTCAGAAGCCAGGCATTAGCCTTTATAACTAAAGTTGCTCCCACCAAGCTGGTCGATGGCTCCTGGCTGTATGGCGTCCTCAGACGCTGGACCGATATCGGCGTTCAGCCTCTGATCCGCACCTATCTGGAAGAGCTCGGCAGCGGCGACGCCGAGCGGAATCACGTTTCACTGTACAAAAGGCTCCTCGCCAGCCAGGGCTGTGAATTAGCCGATGGCCTTGACGACATCTACTATCTGCAGGGCGCCGTGCAACTGGCTTTGGGATATAACGCTGAACAATTCATGCCGGAAGTGATCGGCTACAATCTGGGTTACGAACAGCTGCCATTGCACCTGCTGATCAGCGCCTATGAACTCAGAGAGCTCGCTATCGACTCCTATTATTTCAGTCTTCATGTCACCATCGACAACGCTTCCACCGGACATGCGCAGCAGGCGGTGCAGGCAGCGCTGGAGAGCATGCCGGCGGATGGCGAGGAGTTTTACCGGCGCCTGCGGCAGGGCTATAGGCTCAACGACCTGGGGGCGGGCTCTTTGGCGATTATTCAATCCTTTGATCTCGAACAGGAATTGATCGAAGTGCTGAAACGCAAAAGCCGTTTTGGGCAGGTGCATTCGGATTACTGCAAGATCGATGGCCTTACCGTCAACCAGTGGCTGGCGGACCCCGGGCAGATACCTCTGTTTCTCGATGCCCTGAAAAATAAAGGCTGGATCAGGACTGGCGAAGATCCCTGTAACAGTCGCTTCTGGAACTTGCTGAAAGGACCTCAGGCAGCGATGTTCGGGGTGTTCAGCCCCTATGAATTACAGCTCATCTACGACTGGATTGGCGGCTCCTGGCTCACTGAGTGCGCGGCCCGCAGGCGGCCGGAGGTTCCGGTATCCTCGGATATCGCGACACCCCCCGGTGCCAGGAATGGCGGCGCGCTCCCCCCATTCCTTCATATCGCCGGCGACGCCGAACGCGAACTGGACGGTCTCCAGGCCGAGCTGGAAGAACTGGCTTCTGCTGTGCGCATGGATCGCCTGATCGAACTGATGGCGCCTGGCAAGCACCACAAGCCGGCCGGGCTCATGGCGACGCGGATGTTCGCCAGATACTGGATTGAAGAAAATGGCGCCGTATAGCCGGCCATGAATGCCAGAAATGACAGTGTCACCCATATCGTCGATGACCGGGCTCTTCTCGAGCTGGGAAGAGTGCTTCAGCAAAAAGGATATTGCTTTACCACGGTAACCCCTGCAACCCACGGCCGCAATCTTGAGAGACGCGAAAGGGCCCAAACCCTGAGGGATATTTTCGGATGGAGCAAGCCTTTCGAACGCTCGTTATTGATGGATTCAGAATTCGAGCTTGCTCGGCGAGCCGGTATTCTCGAGCGCCATGCGCATGGCTGGCGCAGCGCGGTGCGCTGGTCGACCTTGGATGGCCTGCTTGTGGCGCATTCTGCATACCCCACGGAAAACCCCGATGACGTTTTTTTTGGCCCGGACACCTATCGCTTCGTCAGGCTGATCAAGGATTTTCTGAGCGCCGGCGCCGCCATCGGGCGCGCGGTGGATGTCGGCTGCGGCAGCGGCGCGGCCGCGCTTGTCATCGCCAGGCGCCGCCCGGATGCGGAAGTGGTGGCGGTGGATATCAATCCCCTTGCCTTACGGCTGGCGGCTGTCAATGCCCGGTTGGCGTCAATCACCAATATCGGGACAAAACTCGGCGATATGCTGAATGACGTGCACGGCAACTTCGACCTGATCGTCGCAAATCCACCTTTCATGATGGATTCGGCGAGTCGCAAATACCGCGACGGTGGCGGGGCCCTCGGCGCGGAAATTTCCTTGAGGATAGTGGAGACGGCGCTCGCCAGATTGAATAGGCGCGGCACCTTGCTGCTTTATACCGGGGTCGCGATCGTCGACGGAAAGGATCTCTTTCTACAGACTATTGAACGCTTTCTCGCCGCTCATGACTGCAGCTGGCACTACGAGGAGATTGACCCGGACGTGTTCAGCGAGGAACTGGCGACCCCGGCGTACAAGGCGGTCGAGCGCATCGCTGTGGTTGGGCTGAGGCTGACTCTGAGATAGGAACTGATGAGAGGCGCTTCGCATTCACGGCTGCCCCTGTCACCTTCGGTCCAAACCTCAACCATGCCTTATGCGCTTCAGCGAAGCTGTGGCGCGCCGCAGCTGTCCCCTCCCGAGGCGCCAGGCAAGGAGACGAGAGAGCCTGAGCTGTCGAGGGCAGCGCCTCGACATCGGCATCGCGACCGCCGGGCCACGATTTCAGGCGCTGTTCTTGAGCGCCGCTATCAGTTCCTGTTTGCGCATCGTCGAACGACCGCTGATGTTTTTCCGTCGTGCTTCCTTGAGCAGTTCTTCCTTGGTCTTTGCTTCCAGTTTTCCCTGCTTTGACAGCCCGCGCTTGGTGGCGACGGCACGATTGGCGGAGTCCTTCCGGGCTCGCGACTTCTGTGACGAACTCTTTTTCCGGCCCGCTCCTCCCGAGCGCTCGCCGCCACCACTTTGCTTGTTGACGGTTGCCCATGCCCTGGCCTCGGCCTCACCGGCCGGGACACCTTTTTCCTTGTAGCCTTCTTCAATATGCTCGGCTTTGCGCTTTTGCTTGTCGGTATATTTGTCTTTGCTGCCCCGTGGCATGGCGACGCCCTCCGAAATTTCAGGTTATTCACCCGTTTGGTTAGGCCATCTTGGTGAGGGTGTTGACTTGACGCAGAAGGATAAGTTCATTTCTTCGCCGCTGGCCAGCCGGCGCGGCGTCGAAGTGTTTTGATAAACGGCAGGAACCAACGGTTTCATTGACCTGTCACACTCCTGACGGTACTCATTTTCCCCGAGGTTGCCATGTCCGAACAGACTCTCCCCCCGCAGCATCAGAACCAGCGCCCCGGACATGAAGATGAAATGCGTCCGGATCCGGTCTATATCTTCGAGTCCTACAAGGCTTCCGACAAACTCGCGGGCAAAGTGGCGATCATTACCGGCGCTGACAGTGGCATCGGGCGAGCGGTGGCGATTCATTTTGCGAGGGAAGGTGCAGATATCGTGATGCTGTACCTGGAAGAGCACAAGGACGCCGAGTTCACCAGGAGTGAGGTGGAGAAAACCGGCAGGGAGGTCATCATGTTTGCCGGAGACGCAGCGGACCGCGGTCACTGCCTGAAAGCGATCAATGAGACCGTCGCCAGGTGGGGACGCGTGGACATCCTGGTGAATAATGCCGCTGAGCAGCATCCGCAGAAGCGTCTCGAGGATATCAGCGAAGAACAGTGGGAGAAGACCTTCAGGACCAATATTTTCGCCATGTTCCAGCTCACCAAGGCGGCGCTGCCCCATATGAAGAAAGGGGCGGCGATAATCAACACCACGTCTGTGACCGCTTATAAAGGCAGTCCCCGGTTGCTGGATTATTCCGCCACCAAGGGCGCCATCACGTCCTTCACCCGCTCGCTGTCGCTCAATCTGGCCGAACGAGGCATCCGGGTCAACGCCGTGGCGCCGGGGCCCATCTGGACGCCGCTGATCCCGTCGACATTCGGCGCAGACAAAGTGAAGACGTTTGGCGCCGATACGCCCTTGGGCCGGCCCGGCCAGCCTGCGGAACTGGGCCCCAGCTATGTCTATCTGGCATGCGCTGACTCGAGCTACGTCAATGGCCAGGTGTTGCATGTCAATGGCGGTAGTGTGGTCAATGGTTGAACCCTGATTCCGGGTTCAGTCGCGCCGCAGGCGCGTCGGGGCGGGAAGAAGGTGCCGGCGTACCCCATAGTTATCCCGTCCGCAGTTGGCCGATGGGCGATCCGATATGTCAAGTGATCCGGCGCGATACAGGGCGCCGGCGAGGCCGCGAAGATGCCGGGACAGAGAAAAAAGCCAACCTCTCCAGCGATGCTGACGGTCGACAAGGCCCTCGGGTTGCCGCGCATCGCCATCGAGGCGTTGCATCCCGTGGTCGAAGAAGGGCGCTTTGCCGCCAAGGCGGTGGCTGGCCGTCCGGTGATAGTTCAGGCGGTGATATTTGCCGACGGCCACGATCAGCTCTCCGCGCAACTCGTGTGGCGCAGGGCGGGCGCAGGCGCAAGGCAGGCGGTGCCCCTGCGCAACCTGGGTAACGATCACTGGCAGGCGCAGTTTGTCTGTGAGAAGCCGGCAAGGGTGGAGTTCCATGTCGAGGCCTGGCTGGACAGCTATCTCACCTACTGTGATGAGCTGCGCAAGAAATTCGCCGCCGGCATGAACCTCGATCTTGAACTGCAGGAGGGCGAACAGCTGCTGCGCGACATTGGCAGCGGGGTGGCCGCCGGGCGCGACGCCCCGGTTCAGGCGCTTATCGACGCGCTGGCCGCCAGCGAACGAAGCGATGACAAGGTCGCCCTGTTGCTGTCGGCCGATGCTGCGCAGACAGTATCGGCGGCGGAACCGAGGCTGCACACAGTGCGAAGCCGGACCTATCCGGTGGATGTGGAGCGACCGGCTGCGGAATTTGCCAGCTGGTACGAACTGTTTCCCCGCTCCGCCACCAGCGACCCCCGGCGTCACGGCACCTTCGCGGATGTCATCGAACGTCTGCCGGAGATCAGTGCCATGGGGTTCGATGTGCTGTATTTTCCGCCTGTTCATCCCATTGGGCGGACCCACCGGAAAGGCCCCAACAATGCCCTGGTAGCGGGCGAGAACGACCCCGGCAGCCCCTATGCCATCGGCAGCCATGAGGGCGGCCACGATGCGCTCCATCCGCAGCTCGGCTCGCTGCAGGATTTTCTCCGGCTGGTCGCTGCGGCACGCGCGCTTGATATCGAAATCGCACTGGACTTCGCCATCCAGTGTTCACCGGATCACCCCTGGCTGCGGGAGCACCCCGGCTGGTTCAACTGGCGGCCCGACGGGAGCCTCCGCCACGCGGAAAATCCTCCGAAGAAATACGAAGATATCGTCAATGTGGATTTTTATGCTGCGGCGGCGATGCCCGATCTGTGGCTGGCATTGCGGGATCTGGTGCTGACCTGGGTAAACCGCGGGGTAACCCTGTTTCGCGTCGATAATCCCCACACCAAGCCGCTGCCGTTCTGGGAGTGGCTGATCGCGGATATCCGCCGCCGCCATCCCGAGGTGATTTTCCTGGCAGAGGCGTTTACCCGGCCGGCAATGATGGCGCGTCTCGGCAAACTGGGTTTCAGCCAGAGCTACACCTATTTCACCTGGCGCACTACCAAGCAGGAGCTGCAACAGTATTTCACCGAACTGAACCAGCGTCCCTGGCGCGACTGCTACCGGCCAAATTTCTTTGTCAACACGCCGGACATCAATCCCCGCTTTCTCCATCATTCCGGCCGTGCCGGCTTTCTGATCCGCGCCGCCCTGGCGGCCATGGGTTCGGGTCTATGGGGCATGTACTCGGGCTTCGAGATCTGTGAAGCCACGCCAGTGCCGGGCAGGGAGGAATACCTCGATTCTGAAAAGTATCAGATCAAGCCCCGCAATTATCAGGCTGAGGGCAATATCGTAGCCGAGATAACCCACCTCAACCGTATCCGCCGCGACAACCCCGCCTTGCAGACCCATCTGGGATTGCAGATGTACAACGCCTGGAATGACAACATCCTGCTGTTTGGCAAGCGCACCGCGGACCTGTCCAATTTTGTTCTGGTTGCCATCAGTCTCGACCCCGACAACGCTCAGGAAGCCCATTTCGAACTGCCCGTGTGGGAGTTCGGCCTGCCTGATGATGCGGTCATGGCCGGGGAGGATCTGATGACAGGCCATACCTGGACGTGGCGAGGCAAGAACCAGTGGATGCGCATTGAACCCTGGCGCCGGCCGTTTGGTATCTGGCGTTTGCAACCATCACAAGCGGATGACCAGTATGGGTGGAAAGATGGGTAGAAAAAAACGCGGCGCCGCTTTTACTCAGGACCCCCTCTGGTACAAGGACGCCATTATCTACCAGGTCCATGTGAAATCCTTTTTCGATTCCAATAGTGACGGGATCGGCGACTTCCCGGGCCTGATTGCCAAGCTCGACTACATCGCCGATCTGGGTGTGAACACCATATGGCTGCTGCCATTTTACCCTTCGCCGCGCCGCGATGATGGTTACGACATCGCCAATTACCGCGCCGTGCACCCGGATTATGGCGATATGGGCGATGCCAGGCGGTTCATTGGCGAAGCCCACAAGCGCGGCCTGAGGGTTATCTGTGAGCTGGTCATCAATCACACATCGGACCAGCATCCCTGGTTTCAACGGGCGCGGCTGGCCAAGCGCGGGTCGGCGGCGCGCAATTACTATGTCTGGTCCGACAATGACCAGACATATGCCGGGACGCGCATTATCTTTCTCGATACCGAGAAATCCAACTGGAGCTGGGACCCGGTGGCGGGGCAATATTTTTGGCACCGTTTCTATTCACATCAGCCGGATCTGAATTTCGACAACCCCCAGGTGCTCAAGGAGGTGCTGGCGGTCATGCGGTTCTGGCTGGACATGGGCGTGGACGGCTTGCGGCTCGATGCCATTCCCTACCTGATCGAACGGGATGGCACCAATAACGAGAACCTGCCGGAAACCCATGTGGTGCTCAAGAAGATCCGCGCCGAGCTCGATCGCCTGTATCCGGACCGTATGCTGCTGGCTGAAGCCAACCAATGGCCCGAGGACACCCAGCTGTATTTCGGCGGCAATGAAAAGGGCGAGGGCGATGAATGTCATATGGCCTTTCACTTTCCGTTGATGCCGCGCATGTATATGGCCCTCGCCCAGGAAGACAGGTTTCCCATCACCGATATCCTGCGCCAGACACCGGACATTCCCGCCAATTGCCAGTGGGCGATATTTTTGCGCAATCACGATGAGCTGACACTGGAGATGGTGACTGACCACGAGCGCGATCATCTGTGGAATTACTATGCCGCGGATCACCGGGCGCGCATCAACCTGGGCATCCGCCGCCGCCTGGCGCCGCTGATGGAGCGCGATCGCCGCCGCATAGAGCTGTTGCACAGCCTGCTGCTGTCGATGCCCGGCACCCCGACCCTTTACTATGGCGACGAACTGGGTATGGGCGACAATATCTTTCTCGGCGATCGCGATGGCGTGCGCACTCCCATGCAGTGGTCCATCGATCGCAATGGCGGTTTCTCCCAGGCCAATCCTGCGACGATGGTTTTACCGCCCATCCAGGATCCCCTGTACGGTTTCCAGACCATCAATGTCGAATCGCAGCTGGCGGACCCCCATTCGCTGCTCAACTGGACGAGGCGGATATTGATGGTGCGCAAGCAGCAGAAAGCCTTTGGCCGCGGCACGCTGAAAATGTTGGCGCCGGCCAACCGCCGTATTCTCGCCTACCTTCGCGAATACACCGCCGGCGATGGCGCCACCGATACCATTCTTTGCGTGGCCAATGTTTCCAGGGCCGCGCAGGCGGTCGAACTCGATCTCGGCGCCTTTGCCGGCAAGGTGCCGGTGGAAATGATGGGCGGCAGTGCCTTCCCTCCCATCGGCGATCTCAGCTACCTGCTGACGTTGCCGCCGTACGGTTTTTACTGGTTCTATCTGGCCGAGCAAAGTCAGATGCCGAGCTGGCACACGGAGCCGCCCGAGCAAATGCCCGAGATGGCCACCCTGGTCATCAAGGATCAGCTGGGCGAGGTGCTGGATAGCCGCTTGCGCGCCGTGCTCGAACGTGAGACCTTGCCCACCTACCTGTCCAAGCGCCGCTGGTTCGCCGGTCAGCACCCGGCGGCGGTCAACATTCTTTCTGCAGTGCCCCTCGGCAAGGACCCGCAGCCGCTGCTGCTCAGTGAAATCGAAGTCCGCTCGGAGGCGGGTTCCGAGTACTATCAGCTGCCGCTGGGCTTTATCGGTGAAGACCACAGCAGTGTCCTGTCCCGGCAGCTGGCAATGGCGCGTATCCGTCGCGGTCGCGAAATGGGCCTGATGACGGATGCCTTCACCCAGGAAAGTTTCGTTCGCGCAGTGATAGAGCATATGCAGAATGGCAGTCGTATCGACAGTGACAGGGGGCCGCTGGTGTTTACCGGCTCGGAGGTGCTGGCCGGCATGGCGGTGGCGGACGATCTCGAGGTCGCCTGGTTGTCTGTCCAGCAGACCAACAGTTCAGTGGTGATCGGCGGCACCATGGTACTCAAGCTGATCCGCCAGGTCCGCCCTGGCATTCATCCTGAACTGGAAGTCGGCGCCTTTCTCACCGGCAAGGGCTTCACTCATTGCGCGCCGCTGCTTGGCCATGTGCAGCGCATCGGAGAGGACGGCGAACCCTGGGCGCTGATGGTATTGCAGGGCTATCTGGACAGTCAGGGAGATGCCTGGGAGTGGACGCAGGCAACGTTGCAACGAGCGATCCGCGATCAGCTGGAGGGCGGGATGTCGCAGCAGGAAAACCAGTATACCGCCCTCAGTGAACTTGAAACCTTTGCCAGCCTGCTCGGCCAGCGCCTGGGTGAGATGCACCAGTTGCTCGCGGGTGACACCGGCAATCCGGACTTCAGCTCGCAAGCGACCAGCGCGGCAGACGCCGCTGCCTGGGCGGCAAGCATCGGCAAGCAACTTGATGCGGCGCTGGCGGCGGTGCAGGCGCTGCGCGGCGAGCTGGACGAACGCGCCGCGGCCCAGCTCGACGGGCTGCTGCAGCACCGCGAGTGGCTGGTCGACACCATCCAGGCGCTGGCGCGCAACACCATTGGCGGGCTGCGTTGCCGGGTGCATGGCGACCTTCACCTGGGCCAGGTTCTGGTGGTGCAGCGCGATGCCTATCTGATCGATTTCGAGGGTGAGCCCGCCCGGCCGCTGGCGGAGCGGCGGGCCAGATCCAGCCCTTACAAGGACGTGGCCGGGATTCTGCGCTCCATTGATTACGCGGCGTCCATGGCGCGCCGCGACGCCCAGCACGCCGACACCTCAGCGCAGGCCGAAGACGCCAGGGAGGTCATTGTCACTGCCTATCGGGCGAAGTCCCGCAGGGCATTTCTGGACGCCTACTGGCTGGCGGCGGCGGAGGTGCCCCACGACTGGCAGTCCGCGCGGGGCGAAATGTCAGCGCTGATGCTGTTCAGTATCGAGAAGGCCAGCTACGAAATTCTCTATGAGACGGCGCACCGGCCAGACTGGGTCGGCGTGCCGCTGCAGGGGTTGGCGGAGCTGGCCGAACAGAGCGGGGAGTTCTCACAGTGACGAGCAGTGAACAGGGCGCGGCCCCCCTCCTCGATATAGCGGAGGCGGACGCCCGGGCCCTGGTGCGCGCCGAGCATTCCGACCCGTTCGCCGTCCTGGGATTGCATCGCAGCGCCGACACCTGGGTAGTGCGCGCCTACCTGCCCGATGCCCTGGCGGTCGACGTGATCGATGCAGGTACCGGCCTCAGCCTGGCGGCAATGACACAGCCCCAGGTCCCCGGCCTGTTTGTTGCCGCTGTGCCTTCAGCCATGGCCTATCGCTTGCGGATCCGCTGGGCCGGCGGCCTCCAGGAAAGCGAGGATCCCTATTCTTTCGGCGTACTGCTGAGCGACATGGACATCCACCTTTTCGCCGAAGGCAACCACCGCGACCTGGCGCACTGCCTGGGTGCCCAGGTCATGGAGGTCGACACCACTCCCGGCGTGCGTTTCGCGGTGTGGGCGCCCAACGCGCGCCGTGTCTCCGTGGTCGGCGATTTCAACAGCTGGGATGGGCGCCGGCACCCGATGCGCCGGAGGCATGCCAGCGGTTTGTGGGAGCTGTTCATTCCGCGGCTGCAGCCGGGCGAGGCCTACAAATACGAAATCCTCGGCGCCCGGGGGCTCCTGCCGCTGCGCGCCGATCCCCTGGCGCTGCGCACGGAAAGGCCGCCAGCCACCGCATCGATAGTGGCGGAACCATTCAGCTACGCCTGGCGGGACCACGACTGGATGGCACGGCGCGAGCAGCGCCAGGGTCTGGCGACCGCGATGTCGATCTATGAGCTCCATGCGGGCTCCTGGCAGCGGCACCAAGACCAGGGGCGCCCGTTCAACTGGCAGGAGCTGGGGGAAAGATTGATTCCCTATGTCGTGGAGATGGGCTTCAGCCACATCGAGCTGATGCCGATCATGGAGCACCCCTTTGGCGGCTCGTGGGGGTACCAGGTATTGTCGCAATTTGCCCCGACCGCCCGCTATGGCAGCCCCCATGACTTCGCCGCATTTGTCGATGCCTGCCACCGTGCGGAGATCGGCGTCATCCTGGACTGGGTGCCGGCGCACTTTCCCAACGATGCCCACGGCCTCGGCCGCTTCGACGGCACCGCGCTCTACGAATATGAGCATCCGTTCGAGGGCCTGCACCAGGACTGGGACACCTACATCTACAACCTCGGCCGTCGCGAAGTGCACGGTTTCATGCTGGCCTCGGCGCTCCACTGGCTGCGGCAGTTTCATGTGGATGGCTTGCGTGTGGATGCGGTGGCGTCGATGCTGTACCGCGATTACTCGCGCCAGGACGGCGAATGGATCCCCAACAAGTACGGCGGGCGGGAAAATCTCGAGGTCGTTGATTTCATCCGCCACTTGAATGATGTGGTCAACAGCGAAGTTCCGGGCGCCCTGGTGATTGCCGAGGAATCGACATCCTTTCCGGGTGTCAGCCACCCCACGCAGGAAGGCGGCCTCGGGTTTTCCTATAAATGGAACATGGGCTGGATGCACGATAGCCTCAAGTACATCAGCGAAGACCCGGTCAACCGCCGCTACCATCACCACCTGCTCACCTTTGGCCTCTTGTATGCCTTCAACGAGAAATTCATTCTCCCTGTCTCTCACGACGAAGTGGTGTATGGCAAGCGCTCGCTGCTGGAAAAAATGCCCGGCGACCGCTGGCAGAAGTTCGCCAACCTGCGTCTCTATCTCAGTTTTATGTGGACCCATCCGGGTAAAAAGCTGCTGTTCATGGGATCGGAGTTCGGTTCATGGCGCGAGTGGGACCACGACGGCCAACTGGAGTGGGAGCTGCTGCAACAGCCTGAGCACCAGGGCGTACAGCGCCTTGTCAAGGACCTGAACCGGTTGTATCGAACCGAGCCCGCCCTGCACCAGCTCGATACCCGGGCGGAGGGATTCCAGTGGCTGATCGGCGACGACCAGCAAAACAGCGTATATGCGTGGCTGCGTCATGGGCAGGGTTGCGGAGCGGGTTATGAACCTGGCGGTGACGGCCCTGACCAACAGGTGCTGGTGGTCCATAACTTTACACCGGTGCCACGCTCCGGCTACCTCATCGGGGTGCCCCGCGAGGGGAGTTGGACGGTGGCGCTGAACAGCGATGCCGGCAGCTACGGCGGATCGAACGCCGGTTCCATGGGGCACCTTCACACCGAGAATAGCGCCCGCCATGGCCAGCCCCGGTCGCTGGCGCTGGACCTGCCACCGTTGGGAACGCTTGTTCTGCGGCCGCCGGGTGCAGCGCCGCTATAAGGCGTCCGCGGCGCCGCGGCTGTCGCCACCCGTTTTTTTGGCCCGCTTTTCCATCACCAGGTAAATGACCAGGGCAAAGGACAATGGCAGCAGGAAATAGACGGCCCGGTACGCGATCAAGGCCGCCATCAGCGCGCCGGTTGCGATGTCGGCCTTGAGCAGGGCGATGAACACCGCTTCCAGAACACCCAATCCGGCGGGTATATGGGTGATCACCCCGGCAATACTGCTCACCATCAGGATCGCCAGCACGCTCGGGTAGAACGCCTGCTCGGGCAACAGCAGATAAATCAGCGCCGCCATCAGCAGCCAGTTGAGGGCGCCGAGAAAAGCCTGCATCGATGCCAGCTTGAGGGAAGGCAGAGTGATCTGGTGCTTGCGCCACTGCCACGACCGGCGCTTCGCCAAGCGGCACGCGAGAAGATAAGTGAATGACACGGCCAGCAGACCAAAACCTATGAACTGCAGGGTAACGACGTTTATCTTCCAGCCTGACGGCACCGCCATCAGGCGGAACGAAAACAGCGTGCCGGCCACCAGCATATAGCCGAGCCAGTTGGTGATCAGGCTGATACTCAACACACCGGTAATGGTGGGGGCTTTCAGGCCGAGCCGCGAGTAGAGCCTGTAACGCAGCGCAACGCCGCCCACCCAGGCGCCGAAATTGAGATTGAATGCGTAGCACACGAAGGCCAGCGGCAATATCTGCCTTACCGGCAACCTGTGACCGGTGTAGATGCGCCCGAGCAAATCGTAGCTGCTGAACACCAGAAAGCTGAGACCGGCGATGGCCGCGCCGCCAAGCAGAGTGCGTATGCGGTAGCCTTGCAGCGCCTCCTTGACTTCCTGCCAGTCGGTATCGCGGAGAAGCATGAACAACAGCACCGGCACGAGAACGAAAAAACAGGCGGTAACACCGTGTTTCAGCCTGTTCTTCCAGGGCGAGCGCCGCCTTTCCCTGGTATCGGCGGAGTGGTCAGCGGAGGTCATGTCAGAATTTTTCCTGGCTGCACTGCAAGTCGTCGGGTTCGATGTTTTCATCGATGGCCGGCAGCTCCAGTTTCGGGGTATGCGCCGGCAGCATGCCGACGAGGTCAGGGAAATGGCGCAGAAAGTGGAAGCAGATGAAGATCAATGGGGCCCGCCACCAATATCCTCTTGCCGCCAGCTGCAGAGAGATTCTGTCGCAATGATCAGTGGCCAGGGAATTGAGATGTTTGCGAAGCTGGGTGTTGAGCGCCGGGTCTGAAATCACCAGGTTGGCTTCGAGGTTAAGCGACAGGCTGAGGGGGTCGAGATTGCTCGATCCCACGGTAGCCCAATCGCTGTCGACAACGGCCACCTTGCCGTGCAGCGGGCGCTGGCAGTACTCGTAGATGATCACGTCATGGCGCAGCAGGTAATTGTACAACAGGCTGGAGAACATGCTGGCCCAGCGCATATCGGGCTCGCCCTGCAGTATCAGGGTAACCTCCACGCCGCGCCGCGCGGCGTTGCGCAGCTCGCGCAACAGGCGGTAGCTGGGTAGAAAATAGGCGTGGGCGAGGGTCACCCGGTCCCTGGCGTTGCGCAATGCGCGGATATACTGAATTTCGATATCGGTGCGGTGCCTGGCGTTGTCGCGCACCACGAGCTTTATCCGCACTTCGCCCTGATGCTCGGTCACCGGCTTGATGACCGGCAGATCGTCGATTGCCGCGCATTCGCGGAGGATGTCCCGCCCGGTCTTGCGGATATCGTTGACGATGGGGCCGCGCACCTCCACGGCATAGTCCTGTTTGGCCTTGGGCCCGTAATCCATGAGGTGATCGGCGCTGAAGTTGATGCCGCCGATAAAGGCGACCTCGCCATCGACCACGACGATCTTGCGGTGCAGGCGGCGAAACAGATTGGTCCGCATGCCGAGAAAACGCGGCTTGGGGTCAAACATACGGATATGCACACCGGCGTGAACCAGATCCGCAATATAGTCGCCGTCGAGGTTCGCGGTGCCGTAGCCATCCACTGTCACTTCGATGCGCACGCCGCGGCTGGCGGCATCGAGCAGTGCATCCTTGAGTTCGATGCCGACCTTGTCGGCAAAAACAATAAACGTTTCGAGGAGGATCTCCCGCTTGGCCGAGCGAATGCAGTCGAAAACGCGGGGGAAGAACTGCTCGCCATTGATGAGAAGTTGCAGTTTATTGCCGTCCTGCCAGTCGAATGTCATAGCCGTACCTCAACCACCAGCGGCGCATGGTCGGATAAATGCGACCAGGGCCTGCGGGAGAGAACTTCAGGATTATGGGTGGTGGCGTTGCGAACATAGATCCGATCGAGACAAAGTAGCGGCCAGCGCGCCGGATAGCTTTTTGCCGCGACGCCGTTGGCGCGCACGAAGGCCTCGTGCATCTCGCGTCCGGCCAGCACCTCATTGGCGCGCTGGCGCCAGTCGTTGAAATCGCCGGCGACAACGACCGGGTGTGCCGGCGGCAGCGAATCCAGCAGCTGGCATAGCAGCTGCAGCTGCTGGCGGCGGTGCGCTTCGCGCAGGCCGAGGTGAACGCAGATCGCGTGAACGTCGTTCTGCCCGGGCACATCGAGCACGCAGTGCAGCAGGCCGCGCTCTTCGGTACCGCTGATGGTGACGTCGAGATTGTCGTAACGCAGGATTGGAAACTTGGACAGCAGGGCATTGCCGTGATCGCCATCGGGGTAGACGGCATTGCGGCCATAGGCAAAATCGGGCCACATGGTGTCGGCGAGATACTCGTAATGAGGCGTGGCGGGCCAGGAGAGATGCCGTTTGGCGTGGCGTTGGTGGGCACCGATGACTTCCTGAAGGAATACTATGTCTGCCGACAGGGCGTGGACGGCGGCGCGCAGTTCCGGCAGGATGAAGCGCCGGTTGAGAATCGTGAAGCCCTTGTGTACGTTCGCCGTCATTATGCGGATCGAGTGGACCGGCGCAGCGCACCGGGTGCCGGGCGCGACAAGGAGGGTGGGCTTATTCACGTGATGATGTCATCCCGAGTGGTCACTCCTGTGGGCTTTCCAATTCAAACAATAACAGCGAGCGGCTGGGTACCGTCATCTGGGTGCCGGCGTCCATCCGGCCAACGGGCCGTTTTGCTGGCTGGTTGGTATCGACCAGACAGCGCCAGCCACATGCACTGTCAAGCGCCGGCAACGAGAAATTCACTGTTTCGTGGTGGGAATTGACGATCAGCAGCAGTGTCGCATCCTCGCCGCCGCGGCGGATGCCGGTCGGCTGGGCGCGGCCGTCGAGCAGCATGCCCATGCAGCGCCGCTGGCTGTCGTGCCAGTGATCTTCGGTCATTTCCTCTCCCGAGGGCGCCAGCCAAGTGATGTCCTTGACGCCGAGATCTTCGTTGTACATACCGACCAGAAACCGGCCGCGCCGCAGGATCGGGTAGCGGTGCCGCAGATGGATCAGCCGGCGGGTGAACTGGAGGAGGCTGCGGCCCTCGTCATCCAGGTTCCAGTCGGTCCAGCCCAGCTCGTTGTCCTGACAGTAGACGTTGTTGTTGCCTTGCTGGGTGCGGCTGAATTCATCGCCCGCCAGCAGCATCGGCGTGCCCTGGGACAAGATCAGGGTGGCGAGCAAATTGCGCATCTGGCGCATGCGAAGGCTGCGGATTTCCTCGTCGTCGGTCTCGCCTTCATGACCGTGATTCCACGACAGATTGTTACTGTGGCCATCGTTATTGTCCTCGCCATTGGCCTCATTGTGTTTGTCGTTGTAGGAAACCACATCGCGCAGGGTGAAGCCGTCGTGGGCGGTGATGAAATTGACCGAGGCGTTGGGGCGGCGGCCGCGTTGATTGAAATGATCCCCCGACGCGGTCAGGCGTCTGGCGAGGACGGGCAGGGTGCTCTCATCGCCGCGCCAGTAAGCCCTGACATCGTCGCGGAAAAGGTCGTTCCACTCGGCCCAGCCGGGGGGGAAACCGCCCACCTGGTAGCCTCCGGGCCCACAATCCCAGGGTTCGGCGATCAATTTCACTTTGCTGAGGATCGGGTCCTGGCGACAGGCGACCAGAAAGCCGTGGCGCTCGTCAAAGCCGTCATGGTGGCGCGCCAGGATGGTCGCCAGGTCGAAGCGGAAGCCGTCGACGCGCATCTCGGTCGCCCAGTAGCGCAATGAATCGGTAACCATCTGCAACACACAGGGGTGCCCGAGATCGAGCGTGTTGCCGGTTCCGGAGTCGTTGACGTAGTAGCGCTTGTTGTCCGGCGCAAGCCGGTAGTAGCTGGAATTGTCGATACCTCGCATCGACAGGGTGGGGCCGAGTTCGTTGCCTTCGGCGGTATGGTTGTAGACGACGTCGAGAATTACCTCGAGCCCGGCGTGATGCAGGCGCGCGACCATTTCCTTGAATTCATTGACGGTGCCCCGGGCCAGGTAGGGTTCGTGCGGAGCGAAAAAGCCGATGCTGTTGTAGCCCCAATAGTTGCTCAGGCCCTTTTCCAGCAGATGCTGCTCGTTGACAAAGCTGTGTATCGGCAAAAGCTCTACGCTGGTGACTCCCAAGGACTTGATATGAGCGAGCAGTTCGGCGTTCATCAATCCCGCGAAGGTCCCGCGGAAGGGTTCCGGAACCGCGGGGTGCCGCATGCTGATGCCGCGCACATTGACTTCGTAGAGGATGGTCTCGTTCCAGGGCACCCGTCTGCGCTGTTGGTCGCCCCAGGTAAAAGCCGGATCGATGACCTTGCCCTTGGGAATAAAGGGCGCGCTATCGCGCTCGTCGAAACTCAGGTCGCCATCATCGTGGCCCACGGTATAGCCGAACAGTGCTGGATTCCATTCAAGCTTGCCTGCAAGCTGCTTTGCATAGGGGTCGATGAGCAATTTGTTGGGATTGAAGCGGTGGCCCGCCTCCGGCTCGTAGGGGCCGTGCACCCGATACCCATAGAGCATGCCGGGATGGGCGTCGGGCAGATAGCCGTGCCAGATCTCATCGGTATATTCGGGCAGCTCGATGCGCTCCAGCTCGGTCTCCCCGCTGCTGTCGAACAAACAGAGTTCGACCCGGGTGGCGTGTGCCGAAAACAGGGCGAAGTTGACGCCGAGCCCATCCCAGGTGGCGCCCAGAGGGAACGGCTGGCCTTCCGCGACCGGCGACGCTTGTTTTACGTCCGGCGCCGCGGGTTGATCGAGAGGATGGTTGCTGGTCATCGGATTACCTCGTCCGTTCTGGCGTATGCCAGGAGAGCTGCATTGCGATGATCAGCTGGCAGGTTTGGTTGTTTTTGCGGGGCGAGACCTGGGCGTGAGGGCCTTGCGCCCGCTCGCCGGCTTGTCGGCCGCGGATGATTTTTCGGGGGCGGCCCTGGGCTTGGTGACCGTGGTGCGAACCAGCGGCTGCGGAGCTTGTTGTGTTTGAGCCTCAGCCAGTTTGCAGGCCATCTGCCAATGACGGTGGTGCTGGCCGTCCGGCCGACCCTCCGATTCCCATATCTGGTAGGCAAGTTCACGGATACCTGTTGTATCGTCACTCATGACATCACTCCTCACGATAAGAGGTCGAAAAAATCATATTGACCGGGAAATCCGCCAGCACATCGGACACGGATATGCTGCCGGCGGACGACTGAATCGGCGCATCGGAGAATACGCCGGCGAGCGCAGGCGCGCCCAGCGGGGCCGGCAGGTTGATCCGGGTGTTCCGCCAGCGCCCGGGCGGGATATGGGGGGCGGTCTGTCCTGCCAGCAGGCTGGCGCTGCGCACCGGGGCGACGGCAATCATGTAGTTCCCCTGGTGGCGGCGCGCGAAAGCGATGACCTGGCCGGCATGCTCCCCCTCCACCGCTAGCGGCAGATAGTCCCCGCGGCGGAACAGCTGTGGTTGTTTGCGCCTTGCCAACAGCGCGCACCGGATAAGCCATTGTTTGATCCCTCCGCTCTGCCAATGTTCCAGCAGCTGCTGTTTTTTCGACGCCGTGGCGAGGGCTGTCAGCCTTGCCTGGTAATCCACCGGGCGGCGATTGTCCGGGTCGACAAGACTGAAATCCCAGAACTCGGCGCCCTGGTAGAGATCGGGGACGCCCGGTGCCGTCATGCGCAGCAGGCACTGGCCCAAACTGTTGAGGGCGCCTGCCGGGGCCAGTTCGGCTGCAGCTTCGGCCAGCGAATGGCGCAGGCGGGGAGCCTGGCTGCCCGTTAACAGCCCGGCCAGAAATGCCTTGCATGCGCCTTCGTAAGGCCTGTTCACGGCGCTCCAGCTGCTTTCCAGTTTGGCTTCGCGGAGGGCTTTTTCCTGCCAGCCAGCGAGGCGTTCGCGGTAATTCTCCATGCCTGCTCTGTCCTCCGGGTCGAGTCCCGGTGGCCAGCTGCCGAGCAGGGTCTGGTAAAGAATCAATTCATCGCCCGGCGTGGGCGCCGGCCCGTTTGCCAGCACTTGGCGCAGTGGCGTGGCGAGTTCCCGCCATTGCGCCACCAGGGCGGCGAACCATGCCGGGCGTTCGCTGAGAACAGCCAGCCGGGCGCGGGTATCTTCTCCGCGCTTGTTATCGTGGGTGGCGCTGACCAGGAGGTTGTCCGGGAAGTCGATGGCCCGTTGCCGGCAGTCATCGTGAAACGCGTCGGGTGCCGCGCTGAAATTATGGGGGTCAGAGCCGACCTCATAGCGCGACAGCAGAATGCCGGCGCGGTAGCAGGCGGTATCTTCCACCGCCTTGGCGGCGGCGGGCGAGGTCAACTGCTGAAACCGCGCCAGGATACTCTTTCGCAAGCGCCGCTCCCCGCCGGCCGGAACCTCCCTCAAGGGTTGTCCGCCGAGCCAGCGTGCAAGCCTGTCCAGCACCGGCCAATCGGCCTCGGAAAGAACCTCGCGTGCGCCTTCAAGCGCGACCTGGAAAAACCTGTCGTCTTGCCCGGAGCGGCCGCAGGCGCCGGCATAGGTGCGGTATACGGGAAAGTGGGCGATAAGTTCCGTCAGTGCCCGGCGGATCGAGCCGAGTGTAAGGTCGCGGGTCTGCAGATTCTGCCGGGCCAGCTGCAGCAGGCCCTGGGCGACGGTTTCCAGGTCGCCGGCCAGGGAACCGGCGAGCACCAGTTTACGCGCTTTGTAGACTTCTTCCCTGAAGTCCGCTGGCCGTCCGCTCAGCCCGGTCCACAACGCTGCGAGCGGGGTTTCGCCATGGGGATCGTGCTGCAGCAGCGAGACCTGGTTCATGAACTCGTAGCCGGTAGTGCCGGTGACACCCCAATCGGCGGGCAGGCGCTCGCCCTCGCCAATGATCTTTTCCACATAGATGGGAAACGGTTCGCTTGCCGGAAGAGGGGATCGTTGGGGCAGGAGCCGGTTTATTCGCCGGCGCAGTTTGCGGCAGTAGGCGTGGGGATTGGCCAGGCCATCGACATGGTCGATGCGCAGGCCGTCGATCCAGCCGCGCTCGATGAGTTCGAAGACCTTGCCATGGGTGGCTTCGAATACGTCGGGATCCTCGACGCGCAAGCCACCCAGTTCATTGACATCGAAAAAGCGCCGCCAGTTTATGTCGTCCGAGGCGGTGCGCCAGCTGGCGAGCCGGTAATACTGCAGTTCCAATAATCGGTGCAGCTTCAGCGCGCCCTGTTTCGTGTCGGCACTGTAGCTGGCCATGCCATGGTGGATGGCCTGGCGAACGCTATCGGACTTTGCCAGATCCGCGAGTTCTCCGCGCAGTGCCCGGGCCTTGTGCCGGGCGTCGGCAGCGCGTCCCAGGGTGTCGAACCTCCGCGCCAGCTCGTCGATCCTGGAGTCGCCGGTGGCGGACAACAACAGCCGGTAGGAGGGAGGGCGCAGAGGAAAGCGGTGCCGCTGGTGGGCGGTGTAGAAGGCCCCCGCCGCCGGGTCGAAGTGCAGTTCGATTTCACCCGCGGTCAATACCTCGGCGTAATCCGTGCGCAGGAAGGGCACCAGCAGCCGGCCGTGCAGGAAAGGATCGGGGGATTGCCACTGGATATCGAAAAAATGCGCATAAGGGCTCCCAGGCCCCCATTCGAGGACATCCAGCCACCAGGGGTTGGCGTCGCCGCCCACCGCCATGTGGTTGGTGACGATATCCAGGATCAGCCCCATCTCGTGTTTGCGCAATTCCCTGACCAGCTCCCCCAGGGCCGGTTCGCCGCCCAGTTCAGGATTGATGCGGGTGGGATCCACGACATCGTAGCCGTGCAGCGAACCCGGCCTGGCGGCGAGCAGCGGCGAGGCGTAGATATGGCTGATACCAAGGCTGGCAAAGTAACGCACCAGGGGCACTGCATCGCGCAAGGTGAAGCCCCTGTGAAACTGCAGTCGGAGGGTGGCCCGGAGTTCATTCATGAGCGGCGTTCCTGCTGGCTTGCCTGGCCTTTGCAAGGCACTGCACGCGGCTTTCGACCTGCGGCTCTGAGAGTATATCCTCCACGCCCATTGCCCAGCGCCGCCGCCAGTTGGGATGAATATCTCCCGGGCCGGGAAGATTGGGTTGCTCTTCAGTGCCCATCAGGTCCTCCAGCGGCACGAGGGCCAGTGGCGCCGGGGTACTGCCGATAAATTCAATGCTCGCCGCCAGCCTTGCGTTTGCGCTGTCGTCGCTTTCATGCAGATGCCCGCCCTGCTGCAGGGCCGAGAGCAATGCGGATTTTTCGGTAGCGCGCTGTTGCCGGTCGTTTTCCGTCTGTTCTATCGAGCTGTGCAGGGCCTTCTGGCGCCAGTCGAGATCCCGGCCTTGGAACCAGCCGGTGATGGAGGGAAGGTCGTGAGTGGTGGTCGTGGCCAGGGCATCGCCGGACCAGGTCGCGGCTGGATGGAATCGGTTGTCCTCCTGTTCGAACAACAATACGCGGGTGCCGAGGATGTTATGGCTGGCCAGTTGGTCGCGCAATCCGGGCGGCACCGTGCCCAGGTCCTCGCCCACGACCAGCGCGTGGTGGCGCCAGGATTCCAGTGCCAGCAGTCGCATCTGGTCTTCAAATGGATAATCGAGATAGGCGCCCTGGTCGGGGGAGCTGTTGGCGGGTATCACCCAGAGCCGTTTGAGACCCATGACGTGATCGATGCGCATGCCACCGGAATAAGCGAGGTTGGCGCGCAGCATTTCGATAAAGGCGCGGAAACCGTGGCGACGCATTCCGGAGGGCGAAAATGCCGAGATACCCCAGTTCTGCCCCTGGCCGTTGAGGAGGTCGGGCGGGGCGCCGACGCTGACAGAGGGCAGGAACTCTTCCTGGTGCGTCCACGTCTGACTACCGCCACCGTGGGCGCCGACGGCCAGGTCGCTGATCAGGCCGATCCTCATCCCGGCGTCCCGGGCGGCCTGCTGCGCACGTTCGAGACTGCGCACCATCAACCACTGGGCGAAGCCCTGGAAATTGATTTCGTCCCGATGATCAGCCGCGAATTTCGCGACGGCACGGCTGTGGGGATTGCGTAGATCATCCGGCCACTGGCGCCAGTCGCCGGATTTGTGTAACTCGAGCATGGCGGCATGCAGCGCCTCAAAGCAGCAATGCTGGAAGAGAGTCTCGCCTCCCTGCCTGACAAATGCCGTCAGATCATTGGCAAGGGCACCGTTTTCACTGGCGAGGCTGGTGTAGAGCTGGCGCAATAGCCGCTGTTTGAGGGCCGAGGCGGCGGGCCAGTCGATCAGATCGAGGGCTTCCAGGCGCTCCATTTCAGGTTGCAGGTGGCATTGGCGAATGGCCCTGCTCACCGCGTCCCGGCCCAGCACGAGATCGGGCGCTGAGTGAAGAATGTTGAAAAACAGCCTGGTGGACGGCGAGTAGGGGCTGTAATTGTTGCTATCGGCGCTGAACATGGCATGCACCGGGCTGATAGCCAGGGCGTCCGCCCCCTTGGCGGCAATCTGGCGCGCCAGTATTTCCAGCGCACCCGTATCTCCCAGGCCGCAGTCGCCCTTGCGGCGCAACGAATACAGTTGGGCGGTGATCCCCCAGAGGCGGGCATTTTGCTGATTGACGAGGGTGTCCACACTGGGGCAAGCCCGGGGCGCGATGGCCAATGTCATTTGCAGATCATCTATCTGCAGCCGGTGGTAACCGCGGGGTAAAGGAGGCAACGAGCCTGAGCCGTCCAGCTTCCCCGCTGCCGCCTCGCCGTTTTCGAGAGTGAGTTTGTACGCTGTACCTGCATTGAACTGGTGAGTCAGGGCCAGGGGCTGACCCTCGGTATGGGTGACGAGCGGGGGAGGAGGCGCGGTTTGCCGGACATTCTCCAGATGGCGCAGGCTGTCGGTGATCTGTTGGGCGCCGCCGGCGGGAAAGCCGAGTTCTTCGAGAATCGCGCGCTGCGATTCCGCCGTCACCCTGTGGTGATTGCCGAACGCATCTGTCCAATCCATGTTGATGCCCACCGCCCTCGCCAGCCGGGCCAGCAAGATATCGCTCATGCGGACTCCGTCAACGATACGACGATACTGCCGGGGGACATCGGCCCACCCGGGACATCGACGCGGTAGGAAAAAAGGATATCGTCTGCGGCAACGGGTTGCCGAGGCGGCACCGCGGCCTGGCCGAGATTGATATCGATGCGCAGGATACTGCGATCATCGAGTTCCCAGCAGGCGGAGAGAGCGCCTTCGGCGAGTACCGTTACGCCCCCGGAACGGGCTTTGGCCAGGCGTGGCGTTATGTGTTCGCGGCGCAGTGACAACAACCCGGCGTACCAATCGCGCCATGACTGGTGTTCCGGGTCTTCGGTGGATACAGAGTAGGGCCGTGAACTCGAAAATGTATCGATGGCATTGGGGTCGGGGATGGTGTGCCCGGCGGTTTGCGCGGCAAACGGTGAAATGTCGCTGAGCTCATTCTGGCGTCCCTCCCGCACTGCCTCCGCCAGTTCCTCCTTGTGGTCGGTAAAAAACAGGAAGGGCTGCCTGGTTCCCCACTCCTCGCCCATGAACAGTAACGGCACCATCGGTGACAGCAGCATCATTGCCACGGCGGCCTTGAGCGCATCTTTATCGGCCAGGGTGACCAGCCGTTCGCCAAAGGCCCGGTTGCCGACCTGATCGTGATTTTGTAGGAACAGCACGAATGATGTCGGCGCGAGATGTCCGCTGGGTTCGCCGCGCCGCGTGCCCTCGCGGGTGGGTTCACCCTGGTAGATAAATCCTTCTTTCAGGAAGCGCGCCAGCTTGACCGTCGAATCGGAGGCGAACTCTGCGTAATAACCGCTCTTTTCCGCCGTGAGCAGTGTATGCAGCACATTGTGCCCATCGTCGTTCCACTGGGCGTCGTAGCCGTGCTCGAGAAGACTAGCGTTGTTGTCCTCGTTTTCGAGTATCAGGTGGACGTGGCGATCAGGTCCCGCGGCGCCGCGAACGCGGCGGGCGAGTTCGACAAGGAAATCCTTCTCCTTGATGGCGTGGACCGCGTCGAGGCGCAGGCCGTCCACGCGATAATCGATGATCCACATCAAGGCGTTCTCGCAGAAAAAATTTCTGACTTCCGGGCGTCGGAAATCGATGGCCGCACCCCAGGGGGTATCTATGTCATCGCGGAAAAAGCCGCTGGCATATTGGTGAAGGTAGTTGCCATCGGCTCCGAGATGGTTGTAGACCACATCGAGATAGATCATCAAACCGAGCGAATGTGCGGTGTCGATCAGGTGTTTGAGGTCCGCCGGCGAGCCGTAGGATGAATCCGGGGCGTAGGGCAGCACGCCGTCATAACCCCAGTTGCGGGAGCCGGGAAACTCGCCGACGGGCATCAGTTCGATGGCTGTTATGCCCAGGTCCTTCAGGTATGGCAGATAGGAACAGACGCCGGAAAAGCCGTCGAGAAGGCCCACATGCAATTCGTAGATCACGCTTTCATGCCAGGGCCGGCCCCGCCAGCCATCGGCGCTCCACGGGTAGGATCGATGATCGGTGACGCAACTGAAACCGTGGACATCGTCGCGCTGGGCGCGCGAGGCGGGGTCGGGCACCCTCAGTGTTCCGTTGATGACAAACCGGTAGCAGCTGCCGGCGCCACAGGCCACTTCCCCCCGATACCACCCTTCCTTCCCGGCCTGGAGCGGGTAAATGTCACCATTGGCCAGTTCGACCGCAACGCTGTCGGCATCCGGCGCCCACAGGGAAAAAAGGGCGACCGCGTCGCCAACCAGTCTAGCGCCATGGGTCTGGATATAGGGCATTGATACTATCTCCGTAATTCAATGTCCTGTGGCTGTCTGCTGAGACCTTTTCTCAGTGATCAGATCTCGGTAGAGCTGATCGTAGGGCTTTGCCGACTGGTGCCAGTACAGCGGTGACGCCATGGCCTTGCGGCGCATGGCGTTGAGAAGTTCGCGGTGCCTGTGGACGTTGGTGGCGCGAACAATGGCTTCGAGATAGCTGGACGCCGTGGCCTCGTCAAACAGAAAGCCGTTGATGCCATCCTCGATGGTGTCGGCCAGGCCACCGGTACGCCGGGCGATGGGCAGACAGCCGAAGCGTTGGGCATACATCTGGCTGAGGCCGCAAGGTTCGAATCGCGACGGCATCAGCAAAAAGTCACTGCCGGCGAAGATTCGCCGGGCATCGAGTTCGTTGAAACCTATGTGTACCGAAACCCGGCCTGGATAACGGGCCTGCAGGGCGGAAATCGATGTTTCCAGTTCAGCTTCGCCGCGACCGAGCACGACAATCCTGCCGCCTGAGGCCACGATCGCATCGGCGACGTCGACGGTGAGGTCGATGCCTTTTTGTTGCACCAGCCGTGAAACCACGGCAAACAAGGGGCCGGAGTCTTTGTCCAGGTGAAATTTTTCCTCGATGTAACGGGCATGGACGGCTTTGCCCTCCCATTCCCATTTGGTAAATCCTCGTAACAGGTGGGGATCGGTATTTGGCTCCCAACTCTGGTCGATACCATTGATGATGCCGCTCAGCAACCCCTGGTCTGCTTTATCCTTGAGAAGCTCATGCAATCCGCAGCCGGCGTCCCGGTGGGTAATCTCCCTCGCATAGGTTTTACTCACCGTGGTGATGTGGGTGGCGTGGGCGATTCCGGCCTTGAGAAATGAGAGTTTGCCGTGGAGCGCAGTGCTTTCCGACCTGACCGCCTGAGCCGGTACCCCGAGCCCGGGCATGTGCTGTGCCTCGCACAGGCCCTGATAGGCAAGATTGTGGATAGTGAACACGCTGGGCGTGTCCAGGCCTCGCCAGGCCATGTAGGCCGGTGTCAGGCCAGCAGGCCAGTCGTTGGCGTGGACCAACTGGGGGCACCAGTTGATGGACGCACGGCGGGCGGCAATTTCCGCGGCGGCGTGGCAAAGTAGGGCAAAGCGAAGGTGGTTGTCGCTCCAGTCTCGCCCCTCACTGTCGCCGTACGGATAGCCTTCCCGCTCATAAAGCGCAGGGCAGATCACCACATAGACGATGAGGCCGTCGCTGAGATCCATGCGTCCGAGGCGGCAGTCGGGAAGGGCAGACTGCCCGGTGATCTTCCCGACAATCTTGATGGCGTTGCCACTGTCAATGACCTGTCTGTAGCCTGGGATAAGGACCCGGATATCATGATACAGGCTCAGGGCGCGGGGCAGGGCGGAGGAGACATCCCCCAGGCCGCCTACTTTCACGAGGCCTGAAAATTCCGAGGTTACAAAAAGCGTTTTCTTGTTTAGGTCCCGCAGGGTTTCTACATGCAATCGGGGGCGGGCAGGGACATTCTTGAAATCGTCAAGCTGCTCTGTTGCTACAACGTTTCCCATTACCGTACTCCTTATAGAGCGCAATTCAAAAAATTACTCGAGCAGATTTCCGATTAGGAAAGCGTGACCGCTACCGGCTGATAATTGTTCGTAAAGTGGAGCGGGGGAAAGAGGATTTTCTCACTGTAACTGACACTGCGCTCCCTTGTTTCAAGACCGGATTGAGGCGATAAAGTTCCTGTAAGTACTGAACTGTTTCTCTGATCCGTGATCGGAGCGATGGCGGTTTCGCCTTTTAATAAACATCCGCCGTTGCCTCGCCAAAGAGACATAAAATATGAACACGATTAAAGATGTCATTGATTTTCTTATGGATCGCCAACTCAGGGTAGCCGCTGCGGAGTCCTGTACCGGAGGGCTGGTGGCATCCAAGATTACAGCCATATCGGGAAGTGGTTCGGTGTTCGATCGCAGCTATGTCGTATATTCCCCAAAGTCCAAAAATGAAGTTCTGGGAGTAAGTTTTGGAACTATAGAAAAATTTGGCCTGTCCAGTGAGGAAGTGGCAGGCGAAATGGCTCTTGGCGCCCTGAGAAACAGCGGCACTGACCTGGCTGTTGCCAATACGGGCCTCGCCGAGGCAGATAACGAGATGGATGGCGTAGTCTGTTTTGCCTGTGCACTCCTGGTTGACGGTGAGGAGAAGGTGATCAGCGAAACGGTCAGGTTTGGTGGTGACCGCAACGCCGTGAGAGAGTCGGCGGCCCGCCATGCGCTGATGCAAATACCCGGGTACCTCGCGCGGCTCGGCCGCCGCTAGCCCCGCGTTGTGAACTCACACCGGGGGCTGATGTTCGACCTCGCCGCGGCCGCTCGCCGGGCGCGACTCAGCGGGCGCGGCAACGTTCTCGCTCTCCAGCGAGCCGCGGATCTTCGGCAGTGATCCAGGGTAGTGGCTGTTCAGGAAGGTCAGCAAGTGTTCGCGGAGATAGCAGCGAAGGTCCCAGTTGCGCGACGAGTCCGCCGAGCTGGCCAGCACTCTGACTTGCATGGCGCGCTCGTTGCAGTCGGTAACCTGGACCACGAAAACCTCCCCGTCCCATAATTGGCGCACTTCGTTGCACAGTTTTTCCGCCTCGAGGCGCAAGGCCGACAGTGGCACGGAGTAATCCAGCCAGAAAAAAACCGATCCGATAATACTTGAAGTCTGACGTGTCCAGTTCTGGAAAGGATTTTCGATAATCCATTGAAGTGGCACCACCAGTCGCCGGCTATCCCATAACCGCACCACCACGTAGGTGCCGGTGATTTCCTCGATACGGCCCCATTCATCTTCGATAATGACGACATCATCCAGGCGGATGGGCTGAGTGATTGCGATCTGGAGGCCGGCGATGAGGTTGCCCAATACCGGTTTGGCGGCAAAGCCGGCGACCAGCCCGGCAAGTCCTGCCGAGGCCAGCAAGCTGGCGCCAAACTGGCGGACCGAGGGAAAGGTCATCAGTATCCCCGCGGCTCCCAGTATCAGCACCAGTACGCTCAGGGTGCGTGTCAATACACGGGTTTGCGTCTGGATTCTTCGTGCCCGGAGATTGTCGGCGATATCGACGGGGTTTCGCACCACGATGAACTGTTCCACCGCCGTCACCGCGCACAGGCCCAGCCACGAAAAGGTGGCGATGATCGCCACCGAGGTTACATGGCGGAGTCCGGCAATCAGTACCATGTCATTGGCGGCGGAGTTCCACACCATTTGCAAGGCGACGAGAGGCAGCAGGAGGTGGATCGGGCCGCTTGATCTACTGGTGAGTTCATGGAGAAAGCCGCCGCTGGGAGTCAGGCGCGTCATAACCCGGGTCAACGACCTGCTGACAAGGCTCAGGATCAGGATCGCAACCAGGGCTGCGAGTAGCACGCGAATTTCCTGGGTATTCAATACCGCCATCCAGTCGCTGGACATATTCAGTGCTCCGCTCTACGTGGAATGAAAGCTGCCGGACTCTCTGTATCCGTGGCTGTATCCGTGGCTGTATCCGTGGCGCCGTCTGGCGGTGTCAGCAGCGTCATCTCGGCCAACGGTATACTCGGTTGAGCAGCTCCCGCTGCTGCCTTGTGAATGAGCTGGAGGCGCCGACTGGCTGTGGCTGGTCGGCTGCTTTCGAAGGTCACCTGTAGTAGGGGTTCCGCCGGACTGCCAGTGACGACAGCGGTCGATCGTGCAGTCTGGTCACTGCCGGCGGTGGTTTTCTCTCTTCGCTGGTGCGGACTGAGCGGTTGAGCGGTGACTTCAGACAGCTCCTTCATCAACGTCTGTCCGCGGGGACTCCCCTCCCGCTATAAAACCTAGAAATTTACCCGTACACCCACTGTCACCGTATCTATATCGGTGTCCGAACTGTTGGGTGGCACGGGGTACTTGCTCCTGTCGTATTCGATATCATAGCGTTTGTACTCCGCGGTGATACCGATCGCGGTGTTGATCTGAAAAAGGGCGCCAACCCCGTAGAACCAGCTGTCGTCTTCCTGGCTGCGCTTCACGCCCAAGACTTTTACCGAGCCATCCCACCAGAAATGGCCACCCTTGGCGTAAATGGCAAAGCTGTCGGTAATCGGAAATTTACCCACTACGGCGGCGCCATAGCCGTCGACGTCCGCTTTAGCGATCCGGTTTCCGTATTTGCCGAAATCGATATAATTTCCTTCGATGCCCAGATAGCGGGTAATCTGCCAGCCGGCCACCCCTTCGATAAGATCCCTTTCATCGTCAAAATCACCACCCCGGGCTTTATAGCCACCATAATTGGCACCTAGATAAATCCCGGTAGCATGTTGATCCTGTGAAGATTGCGCCACTGCCAGGGCGGGTCCCAGGAGAAGTAGTGAAAGGCCGCTAACGATCATTTTTTTCATGGCTTACTCCTTAAAGACATGTAACTGTAGCGGTGGCGCTCGTCGCCGCCCACCTGCTTGTCGAAATTGATTCTTACCGGCAATGCACCGCAAAACATGTTCCACACAGGGCTTTGCGTCGGTGGCTGCCGGTCACCGGAATCCTTCGCGGACACACTGCCTGGCTCACTTCGGCCGCCGGCCAGGTCCGTGTTCAGGCATCCGCTTTGCGGGATACGTTCATTGCGAGGCCTTATCGGAGGTCGGATTCCGTTTCGCTGCCCGTGCGGTCCTGTGGCTGTGTTTTCTGCTCGGTTTCCGAATCGTCGGGATCCCGGTCGAGGTAGTGGGAGTCTTCGGCGGAGGGTTGGCTGTTGCTTTCGGTCCCTTTGGCTGCGCCGTCCAGGCTGAGGGTCAAAAATTCCTCACGGCTGATGACACCGTCGCCATCCTGGTCGAGATTCTGGAAGCTCTCCTGGCCCAGCCCCAAGCCTGTCGACATTTGTTCACGGGTGAGAAATCCCCTGTTTTCCGTATCTAGTCCTTGGAACAGCTGCTGAAGCTGCTCAATTTTTTCCGTGGGCGTGCCGCCTTCTGTCGGGGGAGGGAGAGCGGGATTGTCGGCAAAGGACGCAGTGGCAAATGCCGCCACAAAAAGAGAGGCAAACGCGGTTTTCATCTTGGTATTCCTCTTTGATTGCACTTGACGATTTCATCATTCCACACTTGCCGACGCCTTCAAGAACGGCCCGTTCTCAAGAAAAGTTCCTCTTTCAGTATAGTCGCTTTTTAAAGATCTACTTTCTTAAACGTAGCCTTTTTATCAGGCGTAGTCCTTTTGCCGATTTATCGATGGGCAGAATATCGATGTTGCGCCCAACCGCCAGTCGTTCCGACATCGTCATCGCAACGTCTATGCCATCCGGGTAATTAATGGATTTCAATCGTTTAAAACTAAGTGCGAATTGTCGGCGGATATTGTCTTGGCATTCTGCAGCGGCAATTCATTTGGCGATTACAATTGATATGAAAATCAATCTGTTGAAGACTTTGGATATATCTGCATTTACTTTTCAGCTGCCTGGAGATGGGGGCCGGCATCCTCGAGCTGGCGTGGCTTCAACAGTCTCAGTGTGGAGCGCGGAGATAGCATCAACTGTTCGACAAGCTGACGCACATATTTGCGTATCGCGAGCGCGTCCTTTTAAGGGACCAATAGGAGGGAACTTTCAATTCTGCTGCTGGTTACAGTAACAGACCCGGTTGCGGGGTCCTAGAACTTAATGCCCAGGTGGAGCAGTTTTCTTCGCTGACGGAGGCTCGGCCAATATTCAGCGGGGGCTAGCGGGTGATTTCATCCGCCGGCGCCGGGCGGGCAAAGTAAAAACCTTGCTGGAGGTATATGCCAACGTCTTGCAGCCATTTGTGGTCCTGCTCAGTCTCGACGCATTCCGCCACCAGAGTCATGCCGAGCGCTTTCGCCAACGGCACCATGCCGGCCACCAGATTGCGGGCCCGCGGGTCGAGGGTGCCGGCGCGCACGAAGGAGCCGTCGAGCTTGAGTTCGTCCAGCGGGAACTGCCACAGATACGACAGTGATGAGTAGCCCACGCCAAAGTCGTCCACCGCGACCTGAATCCCGTGTTCATGGACTTCCTGCAGAAGCGGCAGGATGACTTCCGGTGTGCTGAACACGCGCTCGGTGAGTTCCAGGGTCAACCAATTTTCGGTCAGGCCGCTGCGCTGCAGGATATGGTCGAGCCGGGCGAGAAAGCCCGGGGTGGCCAGCGTGGCCGCTGTGATGTTGACCGAGACCGGTCTGTCCATGGCCACCGCATCGCAACAGGCCCGCTCCAGCACCCACATGTCGAGGTCGACGATAAACGGTGTCTCCTCGGCGATGGGAATGAAGTGGCCCGGCGGAACCATGCCCCGCCAGGGGTGTCGCCAGCGGATCAGTGCTTCGAGCGAAGCCGTCCGTCCGGTCGCCGTGTCGATTACCGGCTGGTAGTGGAGAATGAACTCGCGGTCGCGCAGGGCGCGCTTGAGCTGTCCCGGCACCCAGCCGTAGGCCAGCAGGTGCTCTTCGAATGCCGCGCTGAAGAACGCGTAGGTAAGACCGGTTCTGCTGGCCCGCTCCCTGGCGATGGCGGCGCGCCGGCCGAGGTCGTCGGCGCTGGTTCCGTCGTCGGGGTAGAGGGCGACGCCGGCGGCGAAGTTGAGCATGAACCGCAGCTCGCCAATGGCTATCGGATCATCGAACAGCGGGATCATAGCCTGGATGCGGTCGATCGCTTGCTGCGCCGTTTCACAGCGTATCAGCATGGTGAACTCAGTACCGGCCTCGCGGCCGAACTTTTCACCTTCCTTCAAGGTCGACCGGATCCTGAGTACCGCCTGGCGCAGTGCGATGTCGCCCATGTCGTGCCCAAGGGCGTAGTTGATCCGCCGCAATCCTCCGATATTGAGGCGACAGACCGCCCAGTGTTCCCGTGGATTCTGCGTAAACATGTTCTCGGCGTAGGCGCGAATCACTTCCCGGGTGGGTACGCCGGTGACCGGGTCGATCGGAGGAGGATCCGCGGGGATGGGGGCGATCTCGCGTCCGGCGCCGAGAATGATGGCGATGGCGAGGACTTCCTGGCCGCGATCGCCGTTCAGGAGAGCCGCCCTGTTCAGAGGAGATAGTTCCCAGGCGACATCGAGCACGCCCACGCGGTGGCGAAAACTGCGTATCTCGCCCTTGAGCGCATCGGTATGGGCGGCCATGAGGCCGTGGTTGCCCGGTGATTCAGGGAAGAGATCGGCGATGCTTTCGCCGAGGAGTGCCCGCCCGGCGCCGAGCAGCAGATGGAGACTGTCGCCGCAGCCGGCGAGAACACGGCCAGCGCGATCCACAAGGAGCACGGCTCCGGGTGCATCTTCACGTGGGATATGGTGGAGAAGACGCTCTGGATCCCAGTGGGGGTGTGGGCCAGCCATGTCGTTTCCCTGAATATGGTGATTCCCTTTGTTCCTGAGGCGAGTATAGCAGGAACCTTGCCTCTTACACGCCATGCCCGCGGTCTGGGCATGGCGGCGATAGGGATCGATGGAGGGGCTGAACAGGGGCACCGCGTCGACCGCGGGTCGACGGCAACGGAGCGGGCGTCACGGACGGGAGCGGTTCACTGCACCGGCCGGTCGTGGTCGTGTTCCCTTTTGTCGGAGTCGAGCACCGCAACGAGAATGCGCGGCATCAGGGTCTTGGCAAGAGTGTCCTTGAGCCTTGTCCACTCTGTGGTTTCTTCCAGTTGCCAGGGGCGCTTGAGGGCGATCAACTCGTTGATCCGGCGGACATTGTTCGCTTGTTCGCAGGTCAGCGTGATGGTAATGTCCACTCCCTTGTCGATTCCGTTGTTCATTCCCTTGCCCATTGTCGTTACCTGAATTACCTCGCCCTGGATACTACCGGCTACCCTATCTGTAGCCGAAAGCTAAATCTATCTGGATAAAATGTCAAGCACTGTGCTGGATGTTTGGCTGGGGCGGTGGCTAGAGGAGGGCCTGGCGCAGGGAAGGTCGACGGCTCACCGGTCGCCGCCCGGTATCATGGGTTTTTCGGTCGCTGCACACATTTTCTGGAGATCTGTAGAAAATCATCGGTCAGTCCGCATTGGCGGGCGAGCAGAATCAGTTCCGTTTCGGCACCGCTCAGCGGTTTGCCGTCCATATAAAGGTTGGGCGACTCGCTGATGTTGCCGGGCCTTGCGGGGTGGGGTTCATCCATCCAGCCGCGGGGTTTGCTGAAACCTTTTTCCAGCTTGCGGGCGACCTCGCCACCGATGTTGCGAGCAGTGCCGCTTTTGGTCTTGACGCCCTTGAGAATCTGGTTGATGTAGGAGGCCGAGGTCTCGCCGCGGCGGGCGAGTTCTGCCTGGTTGCCGCCAGCCTCAGCGAGTAGCAGTATCAGGTTGCGGTAGCGGATTTGCTGGATGGTCATGGGGCAATTAGGCCAAACTAAAGCTATGTGCGAAATAAGCACAAAGCTATAGTTTTGGTGAAATATATAGCTTGGTGCATTGCCGTGTGGATGGCGCATCACCGCGATCCGCGCCATCATCCGGCAGCCGGTCCGGCCCTTGTGCCTGGTGTGGCAAAAGAGCGCCGGGGAGCGGAGCCGTTCCATCGGCAGTGCCGATCCTTTAGACTTGCCGCCTTCACAGCGCTGTCGAAAATCCCTGAGTCGTCGGACACGAGCCGGGTTTTTGGCGGCGGGTCCCCGCGCTGGCGACAGGGGCCGTTTCAACATGTGCTTAAGCATCGGCGCCGGGCCACGGTTGCCGTTTACCCGGTCCCGGGGCTCCAGACGAGGGTTTATCGACACAATGACTGTTCCCGCGCTCTCCATCAAAGGTCTGTACAAGCGGTACGGCAATGGTTTCGAGGCCTTGAAGGGCATCGATCTCGATGTCCAGCAGGGGGATTTCTTTGCTTTGTTGGGGCCGAATGGGGCGGGCAAGTCCACCACCATCGGCATCATTTGTTCACTGGTGACCAAGAGCGGCGGCACGGTGGCTGTGTTCGGCCACGATATCGACAGCCACTTCGCCGAGGCCAAGAAGCACCTCGGCATCGTGCCCCAGGAGTTCAACTTCAACCAGTTCGAAAAATGTTTCGATATCGTCGTGACCCAGGCGGGCTACTACGGTTTGGCCCGCCCTCTGGCCGAGCAGCGGGCCGAAAAATACCTGCGCCAGCTCGACCTGTGGGACAAGCGGGGCTCGCCGGCGCGGATGCTCTCCGGCGGCATGAAGCGCCGGCTGATGATCGCCCGGGCCCTGGTCCACGAGCCGCGGCTGTTGATTCTCGACGAGCCCACCGCCGGCGTGGATATCGAGCTGCGCCGCTCGATGTGGCAGTTTCTGCGCGAGATCAACGCCGGCGGCACCACGATCATTCTCACCACGCATTATCTGGAGGAGGCCGAGAGCCTGTGTCGCAACGTGGCGATCATCGACCAGGGGCGGATCGTGCGCAACACCAGCATCCGCAGCCTGTTGAAAACCCTCGACCGGGAAGTCTTCGTCTTCGATACCCGCGAACCACTGGCCGCGATGCCGGATGTCGGCGGGCTCTCCGGCCATCTGCTCGATGACCACAGTTTCGAGGTGGAAGTGAACAAAAGCGATTCACTCAACAACGTCTTTATCCATTTGAGCGGGCAGGGTATCGAAGTGGCCAGCATGCGCAATAAAGCCAACCGTCTGGAGGAGCTGTTCGTGTCGCTGGTCAATCCCAGCCACGATCAGGCCAATGGCGAGGTGAAATCATGAGCGGCCGGGAGAAGTGGATCGCCTTCGTCACCATCCTGGTGCGGGAAATCCGCCGCTTCGTGCGCATCTGGCCGCAGACCCTGTTGCCGCCGGCCATTACCATCACTCTCTATTTCGTGATTTTCGGCGCCCTCATCGGCCCCCGGATCGGGGCCATGGAAGGCTTCACCTATATCGAGTTCGTCGCGCCGGGGCTGATCATGATGGCGGTCATCACCAATGCCTACGGCAACGTGGTGTCCTCTTTCTACGGCGCCAAGTTTGGCAAGAGCGTGGAGGAGCTGCTGGTCTCGCCGGTGCCGAACTATGTGATCCTGATCGGCTTCATCATGGGCGGTGTCGCCCGGGGGCTGGCCGTGGGGCTGATCGTCACCCTGCTGTCGCTGTTCTTCACCCGCCTCCACGTACAGCACCTGTTCATCACTGTGAGCGTGGTGTTTCTCACCGCCGTGCTCTTTTCCCTGGCCGGGTTCATCAATGCGGTGTTCGCCCGCTCCTTCGATGATATCTCGATCATTCCGACGTTTGTGCTGACGCCGCTGACTTACCTGGGGGGCGTGTTCTACTCGATCGCCCTGTTGCCGCCTTTCTGGCAGGCGGCGTCCCAGGCCAACCCGATCCTCTATATGATCAACGCTTTCCGCTACGGGATGCTGGGCATTTCCGATATTCATGTCGGCTGGGCTTTCGCCATGATCGGCCTGGCTATCGCCCTGCTCTACGCCTACTCTCTGCGCCTGCTGACGACCAGCAAGGGGCTGAGGAGCTGATATGGCCGGCAAACCGCTGTTGGGCGCGCCCACTGAATATCCACAGCGCTACGCGCCGGAATTGCTGGTGGCGATTCCCCGGGCCGGGGGGCGGGAAGGCCTCGGCGCGGTGCGTTTCAACGGCGTCGATATCTGGACGGCTTATGAACTCTCGTGGCTCGACGCCCGGGGCAAGCCCCGCGTCGCCATCGGCGAATTCACCGTGCCCTGCGACTCTCCGGCGATTGTCGAGTCCAAGTCCTTCAAGCTCTATCTCAATTCCTTCAACCAGGAGCGGCTGGCCGGCGAAGACGACCTCGTCGACGCCCTGAGACGGGATCTGGGGGCCGCCCTGGGCGCGCTGCCCGATATCGAGCTGTTCACCGTCGACGGTTATGCCGCCCGGGGTATCCAGCGCTTCGAGGGTGTCTGCATCGATGAACTCGCTATCGATTGCGACACTTTCGAACCGCGGACGGACTATCTGGCAACGGCTCCCGGCAGTGCCAGGGAAAGCGAAAGCCTCTATAGCCACCTGCTGAAAACCAATTGCCCGGTCACCGGCCAGCCGGACTGGGCCAGCATTGCGATCCGTTACCGCGGCGCGACCATCGACCGGGAAGGGCTGTTGCGTTACCTTGTGTCGTTTCGCCAGCACCAGGATTTTCACGAGCACTGTGTCGAACGGATTTTCAGTGACATCCTGCGCTGTTGTAACCCGGAGGAACTGGATGTCTACGCGCGTTATACGCGGCGCGGCGGGCTCGACATCAACCCCTTCCGCTCGACCCGGGCGCGGCGCCCGGCAATGGTCCGCACCGCCCGTCAGTGAGCCGTGGCGCGGCGACGGTCGCACCGGGCTTGTCATTCACGCACTGTTTATACAGGAGTTTCCCTTGAGCGAACGTTCAGCCATCGATGTATTGATCAACCGGGTTTCGTGCGGGCTGCTGGCGGCCCCGGCCCCGACTTCCGCCGATCTGCAAATCATCCAGCAGGCGGCACTGCGCGCCGCTGATCACCGCCAGCTGCGACCCTGGCGTTTTCTGGTGATCGAGGGGCCGGGGCTCGAGCGCCTGGGCGAGCTGTTCCTGGCGGCCAAGACCCACGACGATCCGGCCCTCGGCGCGGAGGAGGCCGCCCGGACCCGTTCACTGCCGTTGCGCGCCCCGCTGCTGATCGTGGCCATTGCCAGTTGCACGGAGGACCCCAAGGTGCCGGAGCTCGAGCAACTGCTGTCCGCCGGCGCCGCGGTGCAGAATATGCTCAACGCAGCCTTTGCCCTCGGTTATGGCGCCATGTGGCGCACCGGCGACCTGGCCTCCAACCCGGCGGTGCGCGAGGGTCTGGGTCTTGGCGGCAACGAGACCATTGTCGGTTTCCTCTATCTCGGTACCCCCCGGGGCGGCCTGCGCGATGCGCCAACCCTGGATGCCGCGAACTTTTTCAAAGCCTGGCCCTGACGTTGCTTTTGGCCTCGCTCTTGTGTACAGTTGCGCCCTCGATTTTGCCGGGTCGGGGCCTTGATGGCTCACCCTTCCGGTCCCTTGTAAGGGGGCGGCTGATCGAGACTGGTGAGGTGTCCGAGCGGTTGAAGGAGCACGCCTGGAAAGTGTGTATAGGTTAATCCCTATCGAGGGTTCGAATCCCTCCCTCACCGCCAAATCAAAGAACCCGGCCTGTGCCGGGTTTTTTGATTTGGCGGTTTTCGCCTGGGCGAGAACCCTCCGGTTCGACAAAACGCGGCAGCGTTTTGGACAAGGAGCGTAGCGACGCAGCCCCAAGGGGTGATTTCGACCTATAAGGCCAAAATCATCAAACCCTCCCACGCCGCCAAATCAATCGATCAAAGCCTTGTATATCAAGGTTTTTTTTGTTTTTTTGTGGAGCCGCCCCATGGGCCGGCGATATCCCCCGCTGTCGCCGCAGGCTGTTGCGACGGGCTTGCTGCTCTCGCGATGTTGTGGTCCCGATCCGCTCCGTCGCTGAAATAATTCCCAGAATCGCTTGCTGGCTCGTTATAGCTCTGTCAGTCAATAAGAATTACAGCCTGTGCCATGCCGGCGCTGGCCAGATAAAAGGGTGATCTCCGATGGCAGTCAAACAATCGTCCCGTGAACGCTTGCTTATATCGCTCTTGTTTCCGCTGGCGGTGCTGGCGGCATTTCATCTGCACGCTGCGGATCGAGATCCGTCGCCGCAACCAATCCGCTCTTTCGATGTTCAGTCTCAGGATCTGGCGGCCGCGCTGATAGTGTTCGCCGAGCAGGCGGGGGTACAGGTTGCGATGAAGGCGGACAGTGTTCACGGCCTGACGGCGCATGCGGTTGTCGGGAATTACAGTGCGCGGCAGGCGTTGGAGGTACTGATCGATGGCCTGGGACTGCGGGCCAACTGGGTCACCAGCGACACGGTGACCATTGCGCCGCAGGAAGTGCCCCGCCCTGTGCCCGGCCAGGCGACCGAAGGGCGGCGGGAAGCCGGCATGCACATCGAGGAGGTGGTGGTGACCGCGAGGCGTCAGGCGGAGCGGCTGCAGTCGGTGCCGGTGACCATCAGCGCCTTTGATTCCGAGGCCCTGCGCCGCGCATCGATCGCGCAGACGTCGGATCTGATGATGAAGGTGCCCGGCGTGTTCCTGCTGGGGTCCAACAACCGCGAGAACCCAGTCTACGCCATTCGCGGCCAGTCGAAGGCGCTGAGTGGGACCGGCGCGCCGGCCGTCGTCAGCTATTTTGCCGAGGTGCCGTCGCCCACTTTCGGCAGCAGCTCGACGACCTATGACATGAGTTCGGTCCAGGTGCTGAAGGGACCCCAGGGAACCCTGTTTGGCCGCAACACCACTGGTGGCGCGGTGCTCTACTACCCGACCGCGCCGGGCTATGAGGTCGAGGGTTATGTGGAGGGCACCTTTGGCCGGTACGACGACAGACAGCTTGAAGGCGCCATTACCCTGCCGATACGCGACGACTTTGCCGCACTGCGGATTGCCGGTCAGTACAACAGGCGCGATGGCTATACCCGCAACCTGTCCGGAACCGGCGATCTCGACGACATCGATTCCCGTTCGCTGCGGCTCTCGCTGTTGGTCGAGCCTTCCGACTCGCTGCGCAACGACCTGATAGTCGACTACTACCGAAGCGATGACCACGGATCCGCGGTGGTGCTCGACGATATCTATCCCGACGAGAGCTTGTTGGACATGCTCGGGCTGAGAGCGGCGGCAGCGGAAGCCCTGGCCGAACAGCGCAGGCGCGGGCCCCGCTCGGTGCATACGGATATCAAGCCAGTGTCCAAGGCAATGAAATTCGGCATAACCAATCGTACCGAGTGGCTGCTCGGCGAGGCATTCAGTGTCGTCAATATTTTCGGCTACCGCCGGGCTGATCTCGAATTTACCAGTAATGTCGACGGCGTCGGCCTGTTGTACAGCACGGGTACGAGCACCATCCCGGCGGGCACACCTTTCCAGATCGTCAACGCCGCCTTTTACAGCGACGTGGAACAGTATTCCAACGAGTTGCAGATCAAGGGCGAATTCGGCAGGCTCAGCTGGATTGCCGGCGCTTTCTACCTTGAAAGCGAGCCGGTGGGATCGACCGGCATCGATACCGCCGTCGCCGTTACGCCCGGTAGCGATGACGGTTCCATTGGCTACAACTTCACCGAAGAGAAAAGCCAAGCGTTGTTCGTCAACGGCATGTACGATCTCGACGATTTTGTCGGGGGCCTGAAGTTCAACGCGGGATTTCGTTACACCTGGGACGAAATCATCTCCTGCACCGGCAGCGGCGCAACGGCCGCCGCCAGCGTCAGGCCATCGCGCTGCACAGCGGAAAATCCCGAGATCCTGCTGGCGAGCACCAACCGCGTCACCTCATCGGCGCCGACCTGGTCGGTCGGCGCCGACTGGCAGGCGACCGAGGATGTCTTCACCTACCTGACGACACGTCGCGGCTATCGTGCCGGAGGGGTGAACAGCCCGACCTTCAGCCCGGTGCTCCGGTCAGTCCAGACCTATGCGCCGGAAACCGTAACCGATGTCGAACTCGGGGTGAGGACGGACTGGCATCTTGGCCAGACCCGGCTGCGTCTGAACGCATCGGCGTTCATCGGATACTATGACGATATCCAGATCAATATCAGCGGCATCCAAAGCATGCCCGGCTGCGTGGTCGGCGATCTGGTCTACGGCGTGATGCCCTACACGCCCGATGGCGACTGCAATCCCAACAACGACCCAAACGGCGGTGTGCTGATAGAGAACGGCGGCAGCGCGCGAATCTCCGGCTTTGATTACGACATCCAGTTCTACCCCACTGAACGACTGGCGCTGAGCCTGGGCGGCAGTTTCCTCGAGACCGCGACGCGCTCCATCGATGCGCCCGCCATACTGGCCCCCTACATGAGCCAGACCGACATCACCTTCATTCTGGCCGCGGAGCGCTCTTTCATCGCCGGCGCCGCCTACCGGCTGCCGCTGGTCGCAGACCAGGCCTTGACGCTGTCCGCGGATTATTACTGGACATCCGAGCGACCGCTGATGTTTGGCGAGCTTGAATCCTATGAACTGGTCAATCTCAGGGCTGTGTGGAGCGGCCTGGCCGATCAAGCCATGGAAATCAGCGCCTTCGTCAGCAACCTGTTCGACAAGAATTACTCGGCGATGGACAGCATCGACAGCCCCGCCCTGGGACTGTTCGGAACGGTTCACGGCGCGCCGCGGCAGTACGGCGTCAGCGTCAGATACCGCTTTGGCGATTAGCTGCGCTATCGATCTATTCACTGACAACACAACCAGAAGACAAATAATCGAGGAGGAAACATGGCTATGAACCTACAGCGGCTCACCGTCAACGACTCAGTGGACGATGTGGTCGAATGCACGCTCAGAGATGGCGGGGTGGTAATCGAAGGCATGATCGGCCAGAAAACGCTGGATACATTCTGGCGGGACATCGCGCCGATCCTGGATGCCGCGGCATTCCTGGAGGTCGACGACAACCCCTATCTGGCCCCCAACCGCACCAAGCGCATCCTCGGGCTGCTCGACAAGACCGATGCGGTTTGCGACATCATGCTGCAGCCACAGCTGCTGGGCGCCGCGGAGGCCATTCTCGGCTTCAACAAGCGGCTGGCCGGCGACAGCGAGGGCAAGTGGCCGCGCGCCAAGCCTTTGCTCAGCCTGGCCGGCTGCGCGCAGATCCACCCCGGCGAAAAGGCGCAGTTGCTTCACCGGGACGACATGAACTGGCATCCCCACCATCCTGCCGACACCGAAGTTTCCGTTCAGGTATTTCAGGCGATGTCGCGCTTTACCGCGGCCAACGGCGCGACCATGGTGATTCCCGGCAGCCATCTTTGGGATGACGTGCGCCAGCCGACTATTGAAGAGGCCATTCCGGTAGAGATGCCGGCGGGCTCCGGACTTATCTATCTGGGCTCGCTTTACCATGGCGGGGGCGCCAACATCACCCGGGACGAGGCCCGAACCGGCATTTCCCTGACCTATATTCAGGGCTGGCTGCGCCAGGAGGAAAACCAGTTTCTGGCGGTCTCGAGGGAGCGTCTCGAACAACTGCCGCGGCAGGTGCAGAAATTGATAGGCTACGCCATGTCGCCGCCGTTTTGTGGCTACCTGAACACCGAGGAGCCCTACATGGCGCTTCGGCTACCGGCCGGCGACGTGGGGGTGTCGGACATTCCCGCGGAGCCATCCTACACATGGCATCGTGAAGACTGATATTCATTGACCAGGAGAAAAAAATGCAACGACGTGACATCGATCCATGGGGAGGCTGGGACCAATACGCATCGGTACCGGCTGTCGAGGTTACCAACCCGACCCGTATGCTGATCTGTTCGGGCATGTGCGCACCCAACGAAAATGGCCAGTCGATTGTGCCGCCAGAGGATGTCAGCGGCCAGATCAGCGCCGCTCTCGACAAGGTCGAGGAACTGCTGGGCGCCGCGGATTTTACCCTGGCCGACGTGGTGCGCATGAATATCTACACGCTGGACGTCGACGCCGTGATGCAGTCCAGCGCCCATGTCGACCGCTTGCGCGCCGCCGGCGTCACTGTTCCGGGGACGCTGGTTGGCGTGACTCGACTGGGGCTGCCGGGCCTGGTCGTCGAGATCGAGGTCACGGCGATGAAATAACCGCAGCCATGGGCCGATCATCAGCTGATGCAGAGAACAGCTGTCGCCAAAAGCCTGTTCAAAGTCTCTCGGGAAGCATCGGGTGAAGCCCCATAGGGTGTGCTGAGGCACGAAGCGCACCGGGATTGATGCCAGTCTCCGGTGACACCCTATGAGAGGATATCGCCAGTCAGAGAAACGATGAACAGGCTCTACGGATAGCTCTTGCCAAGGAGAGGTGTTGTGTTGCCAAGGAGAGGTATTGCCAAGGATGGTTGTCGCCCTTCGAGGGCGCCCGGCCGTGCTGGCCGGCGCCGGACGGGGCCGTGGTTCGTTGGAGTCAACATGGAGCGGCGGTGAATCGGGGCGGCTGGCCGCCTCGCCACACCGCCGGCACTGGAAGTATGAATAGGACAAAGGCGATGAATCCGCGCTGGATAGCACTCTGGGCGCTGCTGGCCAGCGCGCTGATCCCGACCACTGCCATCGACGCCATGGGGCTGACGCTGCCGGCGATCCGGGCCTACTTCTCGGTGGACAGCCACGTCGATATGCTGACCGGGCTGGTCGGCAGCGCCGCCGCGTTTTCGTTCGCCGTCAGTGCGCCGCTGATGGGCCGGGTGATCGACCGCGTCGGCTATCGCTCCGTCTATGTCGCATCATTGATGCTGTTTGGCATCGTCGGCGCAGCCGGCGGCCTGCTCGCCGATCTCAAGGTGCTGGTCGTCAGCCGGGCGGTCATCGGGGTGAGCGTTGCCGGGGCACTCACCGCTGGCCTCACCGGCATTAGCTACCTGGACCCGGTGCGGCGCGGCAAGGCGCTCGGCTTCCACGCCCTGGTGGGCAGCGCGGGCGCCATGGTGCTCTTTGTGGTGGTCGCCCAACTGGTGGGCTACGGCTGGCGGATCGCCTTCATGGTTCACCTGCTGGGCTTCCTGCTGATTCCACTGGCGCTGGCACTCCCGAAGCATGGTGGCGCCCGCCCTGACGAGCGGGCCGAGCGCGCCCTGAGCCGCGCCGGCCCGCTGTTCGCCGGGGTCGACGCGAAACTCATGGCGACGACCGCGCTGGCGGGCATTGTCATGTTCAGCGTGCCGATGCTGGCACCGTTCTACCTGATTGGCATCGGCGTCACCCAGCCCGCGCTGTTTGCACTGCCGCTGTCCATCATGGCATTCGCCGCCATGGTGTCTGCGGTATGCTACGGCTATGTGGTAGCCCGGATGGGCATCGCGGGCACCTTCGCAATTGGCTTTGTGCTGATGGCCGCCGGGCTGGGCCTGGCCGGAACGGCTGGGTCCATCGCCGTGTTCACTCTCGGCTTGACGCTGATCGGCGCATCGCTCTGCATGCTCTGCCCCAATATCAGCGCCGCGGCAATGGCCGGCGCCGGCGGCAGACCGGGCCAGGCGGTCGGGGTTACCAGCGCTATCCTGCACGGGGTGCCTATCGTGTTTCCACTGATTGTCCGCGGTGGCACCTTGGGCGAGCAGCCGGAGCTGGTTTTTCTCGGCTTTGGGGCGGCGGCCGCGTTTGGCGCGGGCTTTTATATGCTCCTGTGCCTCAGAAGGGGTGGACTCGAAGTTCGCCATTAGCACGCAAGTCGCGGGTCGCGGGAAAATGTCTTGGGACGCGGGGCATCTGGAGGTCGGAAACGTGGGAAAGAGGGTGCTTCGATCGGGGCGGGAAGATAACGAGAAAGCCGTGGTGCTGCCGTTTGGCGCCGCCGTTACGCCATTGGAGCTGGCCTTCCGCGAATGCCGTCCGCGGCTGATTTTCTATCTCCGTTCCCGCCTGGGGTCTGTCGCCGAGGCGGAGGATGCGGCACAGATTGCATTCCTTCGCCTGTGGAAGCAGCAGACTGCGCTGCGCGATGACAATATCGTATCCCTGATCTTCGTTACCGCCCGCAATATTGCTACTGATATGCTGCGGTCGCGAGGGCGAACGCAGCAGGTGTCGCTGAACGCGCCGGATTCGTGCGGCGACGATATCGATGTCGTTGACGGCACCCAGTCGCCGGAACGCTCCGCTGCTGCCCGGCATACCCTGGAGGCCATACCGCGCTTGCTCGATCAATTGCCGGGAAAGTGCCGGGAAGCCTTTGTCGCTTGCAAATTCGAAGGGCTCGGTTATCCGGAGATATCGGAAAGAATGGGGATAACCGAGAGCATGGTGCGAAAGTATGTGCGCCGCGCGCTGGCGCATTGTGTCTCTTTCTTCGAGCGCGCGGAGAACGAACGATGCCCGGAGGACGAAGGATGAAAGTCATCAGATCCCATGTCCGCGCAGAAGCGGTAAGACAGTTCATGGCGCTGAATGATCCGCGGGCTACGCCCGAGCAGATCCAGACTGTGCTCGATTGGGTCGAGCAATCGCCGCAACACAGGGATGCCTTCGAGGCGGTGACGGAAGCCTGGCATGCTTGCGACGGGGTTGGGATAAGCCCACGGCAGTCGCCAACGCCGCGGGCCGCCGTCCGCCGTTGGCACCAATCGCCACTGTCGGCAATCGGCGCGGCGGCGGCACTGCTGTTGGTCGCGGTGCTGACCATCGGGGTGCTGCGCGATCACGACGGCGATGCCGGGTCGTCCATCGGCGACCGCGATGCCGTGCGCTACGCCACCGAGACCGGCGTCCCGCGCGAAGTGGCCCTGCCCGACGGATCACAGGTCACGCTGGGTGGCGCCAGCAAGCTGGTGGTCAGCTATGGCAAGCGCCATCGCGATATCATCCTGGTCGATGGCCATGCGTTTTTCGATGTGGCAAGCGACCCGTCGCGACCTTTTGTGGTGGACACCGGCGATGGCGAAGTGCGAGCGCTGGGTACGCGTTTTGACGTGCGCAAGGTGCTCGGGACAACCGTGGTGGAAGTGGCGGAGGGCGCCATTCGCATTACAACGCGGGATCAGCAGGGCCAGACGCAGTCGATGGCGGTGAAGGCTGGAACCCGGGCAAGCTATTCGTCGGACGGCGACCTCGGCCCCGCGCTCAGCGTCGACCCGGCCAGTGTCGGGTCCTGGCGCTACGGTAGGTTCAACTTCGTCGATACGCCTCTCAGCCATATCGTGTCCGAACTGAACCGCTACGGGGAGCATTCGATTGTCCTGGACGACGCAGCCGTTGGCGAGATGCGCGTCACCGCCGTCATTCGGCTGGATAAGGCCGATGAATGGCTCCGGAGTTTTGCCGCCATCAGCGATATCGTGGTGATCACCGACGCCTCCGGCGACCTGCGTCTGAATTCACCCTGATCCCGCGCCTGGATCAGCGGGTAGCATCCTTGCTGTTTTTGCGATTTTA
>Ga0265293_10001657_pt1 | contig 47804 bp, 35 predicted proteins | sample Munlanlewell138R_FD_192505 | JGI IMG/M metagenome (GOLD analysis project Ga0265293, IMG submission 192505) | Leachate microbial communities from a municipal landfill in Southern Ontario, Canada - Leachate well 138R | ecosystem: Engineered > Solid waste > Landfill > Unclassified | place: Canada... | reverse complement strand
TAGGCAGCGGGGATAAGGTCGTGGCGTCCGCCCGCCGTTCTCTGGACGATCAGGTCGGGGGCGCCGGCCAGGACCAGTTCGGCTTCCTTTTTCAGGGCGCCGGTGAACAGCAGGATGGAGGCCAGAGCAGTGACGACGACGGTAAAGGCGGTGATGATCGCCAGGCTCTTAAATTTTCTTCGCAGCAGGGAAGCAAGGGCGTAGTCGATGATCTTCAGATGCTTTATCATCGGCGGTCGCTCCCGGAAGGAAGAACCGGGGCAATAACCGAACCGGCCGGAAAATGTTCCAATGATGAGGGAAAATCCTGAAAGGGGGAGAAAAAATCGGTCTGCGAAGGATGCCTGGTGTAGCGGGCTTCGGTCCAGATGGCAAAATCCGTCAGGCCCAGGCGGTGGACCAGCTCCCTTCGCGCCTGCAGTTCATCGTCCCGCCCCGGCAGCCGAGAGGCATGGGAAAGGAGGAAGAACAGGGTCAGCAGCAGGATTTGGCCGAGGGTGAACCCAATGAAAATTTTGCTTTTTATCATCGCATCGAGAAGTTTTCCAGGGACGGGCCGGAGCTTCCGGGTCAGTGAATGACCCAGTCGCTTTGCGGCACCGGGCGGGGATCGGGTCCTCCGGTCAGTTGGACTATGTAGCAGCCTTTTGACGCGTATCGCTGGCCGGAACCGAAAGTCAGGCGGGGATAGACGGCAATGGCATAGTCCTGGTCAACCATCATGTCGAATCCTTCCAGGAAGTAATCGCGGAAGAATTCGCTCCGCATGTATCCAATGGCGCCGGGCAGCATCCAGCCGAGAAAATACATTTTGGCCTGTATTTCCAGATTGGTGACGGGGATGTCCCTTGCCTGCAGCCACCGTGAGACGGGCAGCATCCTTTTGCCCCAGGTTTCGGGAAGATTGCGGGGATAGGTCAGGTAAGCGGACTCCCGCAGGCCCTCGGGGACAGAGTTGAAGGAGTAGCGCAGCATTTCCGAGGAAAGAAAAATTGTCGGAACGGCCTCCTCGCCGGCAAGGGTGTCCATGCCGCCCAGATCCTCGGCCCCCAGCCAGAGGATCAGGACCGCCGGCCGGTGGGTGCGGACGATATCCAGCCAGAATTGTCCGGTCGGCCGGTCATCGGGTCCCAGGGGCACGTACTGGGGTTCGGGCCGGGAAAATCTCCGCCAGCTCTCCGCGAAACCCTGCCGCAAGGCTGCGCTTTCCGCATTTTCGCGGAAGACAATCACCACCTGGGCGTCGTCGGCAAGCCCTTCACGCGCGTGCAGGAAGCGGGCGGCCGCTTCGCCGGACTGATACAGGCCCTTGGAGAAATAGAGGGTGTACCAGTCCGATTCGGCCACCACCGGGAAACCGGTGAGCGGAAAAATGGCGGGAATTTTATGCTGTTCACAGAATTCATGGACCGGACGCCAGCTGCCGGACGCCAGTCCGCCGACAAGGGCGAAGACCGGCTCCTGTGCGTAGTAATTTTCCAGTTGGGCCGGCCATGTTTCCTCCGGGCCATGCAGCTCCCACACGTCAAGCTGCAGCCGGCGGTAGGCCTGGTACATCTCGGTCTTGAAGAACGGCCCGGAGGCGGAACGCCGCTCCTGGTGCCGGCTCTGGGAGTTGTGGGCGTCTATATGGGCCTGCAGGGTGGTCAGCATGGCCTGCCGGTCTTCCGGGGCAACATTTCCGGCGACCACGGTGGCGAAGCGGATGGTCGAGTCATCCACTCCCGGCGCCGGTTCGACGGACAGGTTCTTGAGATAGTGGACCAGGATGCTCATGTCTTCCTCGCCGAGAAGATAGAGGGGCATGACCGGATTGAGCTTGCGGCCGGCGGGGTCCACGCCGGTCAGCAGCACCCGGGCCAGGCTCCGGTCCGTATACGCGGGCCGGGCGTCTTCTATCTGCCAGTACCGGGGGAGATGCCTCCGGTCATCCATTTTTTCCGCATCGCCTTCGGGGGGACGCCATGCCCCTGTTTTCCTCCGGGGTTTGTACAGTTCCTTGCCGTTGGTCGGCCAGGTGATCACGGTTCCTTCCACCGAACCGAGTCCGCTTCTCTGGTGGCAGTCGTCGCAGGTGAACATTCTGCCGTCCATGGGAATGTCACCCATGACGATCGCCTGCATCGGTTCTCCGGAGGGGAGGATGCCCTCCCGGTACATCTTCTCGCCAAGACGCAGGGCCTCGGCATCGGAAATCCCGGCGGGCAGCATTATTTCATCGCCAAGGGCGGAAAGGGCGAACAAGAAGAGACACGCGGCCGTGATCAGCAACATTTTCATGGTCATGGGGTTCCGGTGGTTACTTTTTCAACAGCAATTCATATTCCCGCATGAGGTCGGAGGAGCCGAGCAGCTCGGTGATGCGGATCCAGTGTCTGCTGCCCGGGGCATGCAGGATGGTCAGGGGATAATGGTTCATCTTGTTGACGACATAGGCGTCAAACGCCTTCATGACCCGGATGACATCCTCCCTTTTGCCGGACAGAAAGTCCCAGCCCTCCCGGGCATTGTACCGGGCGAGATATTCCTTCATCACCTGGGGGGTGTCGTTGTCCGGATCAATGGAAATGGAGACCAGTCTGACGTTGCCGGCGTCCGCTCCCAACTGCTTCTGAAAATGGGAAAACCCGATGGAGAGCACCGGGCAGATGGTCGTGCAGGTCCCATAGATGAAATCAAGGATCACCGGCTTGTCTCCTTCCAGCAGGGACCGGAGGGGAATGCGCTCGCCGTTCTGGTTGATCAGGGTCACGTCCGGGACCGTGTATTTTTCCACACTTCGTTTATATTTGGGCGCGGCCTCGACCTGGCCGGCCAGCAGAACAAAGAGTGCCGGAAGAAAAAACGGCAGTAGAAAGAGATATCGGATTGTGCGCATTGTCTCCGTCCTGTTGTAAGGGATCATGCCCGCGGGCGCCCCGCGGCTCTCCCGCTTCAGTTAAAATGCTCCGCCATGTTTTGTCCAGCAGAAACGACCGATGGCTGCCGGAGCGGCGGAAAAAACACCTTGCCCGATCCGGTTCCAGAACCACCCGGGCGATGAGGGAGGCGTTTCCGGCGGTTTATTCGGCATGACGATCTCGATGGTCAGGGCATCATGCAGGAGTGAAAGCAAAAGGAATGCCTGAAAGTAAAATTTACATACGACTATACAAATGGACCGCTGAGCAACGCTGGTTGACTGGTTTGGCCCTGAGGGGAAAGAGTGGAGTCACGATATTGACTTGAAACGAATTGTCCGCTTCAGCGGGACGGCAATGCCATGTGTATTTGTAAGGGACGAGACAGGGTTTTCCGGCTGGAAGGAACAGGGTGAGAAGGAAGAGGAATTCTTTTGTTGCCCATCCGAGGGAGGGATACACCCTCCCTCGGATAGAGCGGTTCAGGTTACGGTGTGGTAATGGGGAACGGTGTTGCATTCACCCATGCCGAGGTACCTGCGGTATTGAACGCCTGGATCCGGAAGTAGTAGGACGTATTGCGCGCCAGGTTGCTGGTGGTATAGGTTGTGGAGTTCACCGCCGCCGTGGTGGTCATCAGGATGTTCGTGAAGGCCGCGTCGGAAGCCCATTGAATGGTGAAGCCGGTCTCGTTGTTGGCATTGTCCACCCAGGTCAGGGTGACTTGGGCGTTATTGCCGCGTCGCACGGCCCCGGCGGTCAGATTGGATGGAGCCGCCGGGATTGTCAAGGCAATGGAAACCGTGTTCGAATACGGTGACAAACCGGCCGCATTGACAGCCGCGACCCGGTATTGATAGGTGTTGCCTGCCAGCACGGTCGTGTCGGCATAGCTGACACTGCCGGTATTGTTTTTCGGTCCAACCGTTGCCAGAACGCTGAAGACTCCGCCATTGTCGGAACGTTCGATCACGAAGCCGCTCTCGTTGGTGGCGTTGTCGGTCCAGGTCAGCATGACCTGGGGGCCGCTCTGCAGGGCGGCGGTCAGGTTGGTCGGCGCCGCCGGTGTTTCCGGTGGCGCGTCGCCGGTTGAAGCCGTGTTGGAGAACGCCGAATCGATCTGCAACGTGGGGAAGCCGGCGCCTTCATTCAGGTTTGGATCAGAGTAGTCCCAGGTGTCACCGACCAGATTATTGGCCTGCACCCGGTAGAAGAAGACCGAGTTGGTGTTGCCGATGGGATCGGTATGGGTCCGGACGCCGACGGACGGCACCGTCGAAGCGGGCAGAACGGCGATCGTCTCCCACGGGCCTTCGCCGGTCAGGGCTCTCTGGACCGTGTAGGCGGTCTCGTTGAGGGCATTGTCCATCCAGCTCAGATTCACCACCCGGTTTCTGCCGTTGCCGGACCGGACCGCGCTCAGTGCGGAGGGCGTTTTCGGAGCCACCCCGACCACCTGCGGACGCATCATGTCCATTTCTTCGTGGCTCAGGATATGGCAGTGCCAGACGTACTCCCAGCCGTAGTTGACATAGTGGTTGTAGATATCGATGGGCTCGCCGGTCGGATCAAACGCCAGGGGCACCAGCCCCGCCGCTTCCGCCTGCGTCGAGCTGGCGATTACCGCCCCTTCAGGCATGGTCGGGTCAAGGAGGCGAATGCTGTTGGGAAGATCCCAGGGCACGGTCGGCACCAGAGGCCGCAACGCCACGATGGTGTCTTCCAGCGGGCTGATGCGGACGGTGTCCTTCCAGCCCAGCTCGTTGGCATCGGGCCGGCGGATGATTCCGTCCCAGCCGACCCGATTGAGCAGCTGGACGTCGTACAGGTGGAAGTGAATCGGGTGGGTGTCCACCCCGTTATGGGTGATTTTCCAGATCTGGGTCCCGTCGTCGGCCGATGAAATCGGAGACAGCGAGACGCCCGGCGCCAGCTCGATCGCATCGAGGACTTCGGTCGGCGGGTGCATGTAGGCATAGAGGATCATGTTCTGGTTGCCTGCCTGGGGGTCGGGTGATTCGACGCCCAGGTTGCCGCTCATGCGCCCGTATTCCTGCTCGAAGGCCTCGCCCATCTCGTCCTGGATCTGCTTCGGCTGGAAGGGCATGGTCAGGATATTTCCCGACAGGGTGGCAAAGGTCAGCGAGGTGTCGAAGATCTGCGCCAGGCCGGCCAGCGGACCGTTGTTCGGGAAACTGGTTCCGTAGGCGGAGTTGTAGGCGCCCTGCCCGACGACGATCGGGTGCTGTCCCTTCTCGAACACACCCAAACCGCCCAGGCTTTCAGACTTGAACGCGTTCTCCAGGGCCGGCAGGTTGAAGCTTGGCGCAGGATCGGCGGCAGCCACCTTGATCTGCATCACCGTGCGGGTGTTGGGGCCGTAGCCGGGCAAGGTGGGCGGCGTACCGCCGGTGTCACGGTAGTCCCCGTCGCCGGTGTAGTAGTCGTAGCGGGGATCCCGGGCCGGGAAGGCAGCCGGGGCATCGTTGTACAGGATCAGCGTCTGGCCGGCAAAGGCCGAGAAGTCAACGATCACGTCGGCCCGCTCGGCCGGGCCGAGAAGCAGCGAATGCAGGTCAACGTTGCCGGCGTTGAAGACCGTCGGGTCGTTCACCCAGGTGGTCGGCTGAGCCGGGATAACGGACGGAGCCGGCAGGAAGCCTCCCTCGGTGCCGATCTGGATCCAGTCCGGCCCGGCGGTGCTCTGCACCGGGGTGGGAAAGATGGTCGGGTCTTCCAGGGCCGCCGCGACTTCGGCGGGATCGAGCAGGACCTCCGTACAGGCAACCCCCGTACTCTCCACCGCCGGAGCGGGATTAGCGCCGATGTCGCACAGATTCCCCTCCGCATCCACCGCCTGGTAGAAGGACAGGTTGAAGAAGCGGTCGTTGGCCGCGTTGAGGATGCGCAGGCGGTAGGTCTTCGGCTGCACGGTCAGGGTCGGATAGGCGGTGCCGTTGACGACCGGGGTATCCATGAAGGCTTCCATACCCATCGAGTTGAAGGGCGTGCCCGGCATCAACGGCGGCTCGCACCACTGGACATCGGGGTTACAGGTGTCGTCATAGTAGGGATTTGGAATCGGCCCGTTTGCAATGCCGATCGTCGGCGGCCAGAACCAGGGCCCATACGCCCAGCGGCCGAACTGGTTGACGCCCGAGCTGTCGCCCGGGTTCTGTGCCGGGGAGTAGACGTGCGGCAGCCACAGGTTGCCGTAGCCGCCCCAGCGATCCGTGTTCCAGGTTTCGTCCTGCAGGGCGAGCTGGGCCACGCTCGGGACAAACGTCTTGTCCTGGATGACCAGGGGAATGGTGCTGTCGCCGCCGGGAATCAGTCCCAGATCGAGCAGGGTCTGTTCGGTGTTGTCGGTGATGATGTACGGAGCAGCTTCGCCGGCATAGACGTTCAGACGGGTTATGCCATAGGAATGATCGTGGTAGAACATCAGCCGGGCGCTCTGCTGGTTGGTGTAGTAGAAGGTCATGACGCCGTCATCCGAAGCGCCGCTGTCATCCATGTCCGGCACGGGAACGACGCTGACGCCTTCCGGATAGGGGCTGTTTTCCTGCGCCGGGGTGATCCACTGGTGCGGGGTGCCGTCGCTGATCCAGGGCGAAATGCCGCCGTGCAGGTGCAGGGTGGCGCGGTTATCCGTATAGCATTCATAGGGTTTCGGCTGCATGCCGCACATCGGGTCCTGCGGATCTTCATCCATTGTCATGTCGGCGAGCGGGCCCATGCCCGAGCCCATGACCGTGGTGTCAACCGGGATGAACAGATCGCCGTCCGTACCGGTGGGCAGCAGGTTGTAAAATTTGATGCGGACCGGCCTATCCTTGGTCGCCACGATGGTCGGTCCCAGATAGTGGGGCGGAGTTACCCCAAAGTATCCACTTAATGGGACCTCCGTTCCATCCAGGAGCGCGTTGGTCAGCTGCACCTGTTCCCCCGGCACCGTGCTGGTCGAGATCTGCACGTAGCCGCGCAGCAGAGTCGGCGGCAGGTCGGAATGCATCTGCTCGCGATACTGCACGACGGCAATCTCGTAGTAGTCAGCTTCCTGGCCGTTGACCGTAACCACTTCCGGTACGGCCACCGGGATGTACTGGCCCAGGTTGTTGGCGTTGGCGGCACCGAGACTGGTGGCCATCGAGGGCGGCTACCAACCATATGCGGAAAGTGCAGCACAGTCTTTGTGAGCATAAAATATGCCAGATCGCAGTGTGTGAGAGGAATAGAGCCGTGCCCGCCATGCCGTCATCAGCAGAGTGAAGACCGGCGGGCGCAAAGATTTTGGTGCGGGGAGGGGAAAGTCCTGTATTTGAAGTTTACTGCTGGATCACCCGTCGAGAAAATCCTGGCGGAGCGGACGGTTTCCTGTCGCGCTGGATAAGTATGCAAGTATTTGATCGTTTTTCCAGGAGGTAGGAGAGGGGATTTTTTCGTTGTCCCTTGACCGTTGGCCGCCGGGAGGGTCGGGAGGAAGCAAATCTCCCCCTGGGCAATAAAAAAGGACCCGGCACGTTTTGTACCGGGCCCGTTTTTATCCTGATGGGCCGTCAGGGACTCGAACCCCGACCAATTGATTCAGAGGAAATACCACCGAGCTTCCACAACTTCCAATACTCGACAACATCAAATTATAAGATTTAAAAATTACACATTTCCTCCATTTTCACACCAAATACCAGATTTTGGAATACTTTTCTCACACGGAAAAAGGAATACCTGAGATTGACAGCGACTGAATTTGGTTTTAATATGGTCATATATATACAATGCAAGGAGGTGGCATGTGCGATTATCCAGCCAAATTAAGCCGATCAGTTATTTAAAGGCTAATGCAGCAGAAATTATCCGGAACTTGAAAGATGTGGGTGGACCGCTCATCATTACCCAAAATGGTGAGGCTAAAGTCGTTATTCAGGACATTGACAGTTACGAGGAAACACAGGAAACCATTGCTCTGCTCAAGATCCTGGCACTCGGCAATCGGCAGATTGAAGAAGGAAAAGTAATTCAGGCCGCTGATGCAATCGCTCGTCTCCGAGAACGGAAAGGGTCGGTTTAATGCCTTGTACAGTTCTCCTCACTGAAGATGCCGCGGAAGACCTTCAAGAACTGTATACGTTTATAGCAAGACATGATTCGCCGGGTAAGGCTGACCATGTACTTGAACAGATAGAGAAAAGATTTGTATCCCTGAGCGAGTTGCCAGAACGTGGCGTGTGTCCAAAAGAGCTCCAATCTCTTGGGATTCGTGACTACCGGGAAATATTTTTCAAGCCCTATCGCATCATTTATCGAGTTTATGCTGAAAATATATATATTTATTTAATAGTAGACGGTCGTCGTGATATGCAAACATTCCTCCAGCGAAGATTGTTAGGTGCCCTGTAAAGGAGGAAATTAACAGAGGGGTTTGGATTGCGGGAGGGCGCCCGCCTATCCCATTCTCACATCAGCTCCTGATGAAATGGGTAAAACAGTAGAGAATTTCGGGCAGCTTATGGCGGGGCCAGACCACGTTTCCCTGGTCAGAATATTCTGCCGGAGGGATAATATTTCAGAATTACAATGTGTTAAATCATGGTCCGGTTTGATTCTCAGTCAATTTTCCCGACTTTATATACTGCTGCCATGAGATGATATAATGAAATCAGAAGATTGGAATAGTACTCGTTGTCGTCCGCCATTATTCTATATGGTCTGTCGGGGAAATTTTCCCGCACATTTTTACACACGGAAATAAAAAGCACTTAGCCGGTGACGGCTAAGTGCGTGATATTTGGTGGGCCGTCAGGGACTCGAACCCCGGACCAATTGATTAAGAGTCAACTGCTCTACCGACTGAGCTAACGGCCCCTGATGTGGCGGGGTGAAAGAAATCGACCTCTCTTTAGCACAGGATGCGTTGAGCGTCAAGTGCTACCTGAGTGTTACCTGTAATAGAGATTGGGACTGCCCATGGTCTGCAGGACTTTGTGCAGGTTTTTCCTGAAGTCGCGCCGGTCCCAGACGCCCTGGATATGTCCCCGCCGGAGGGCGCTGCGCGACTTGTGGTAGTCGGGCGGGATCTCGGTACCGGTTGTTTCGCGAATGACCCGCTGGCCGGCGAAGCCGATCCGGCTGGAGCGGATGGCGAACTGGTAGGGCGAACAGCCGAGAAAGCTCGCCACCGGTCCGGCATACGAGTTGTTGTCGTAGACCACGATGTACAGGCCTCCGGCGTCAATGTATTCGCGGACGGCCATGGTGCATTTGGGCATCTGGATCACCCCCAGGGTTCCCTCCTGGATGCGGATTCCACCGGTGGTGTGGATGTAGGCGAGCAGGGGCCGCTTTTTGCGCTTGGCCGTATCGCAGGCCAGGACGAATTTCTCTCCTTCGGCGGCGCCGACGGTACCGTTGCGGAAGTCCGAGTACAACATGGAGACCACCAGGTTGATGCCCATCACCTTGGCATGAAAGGTCATGTTGGCGCTGTTCATCCCGGTTTTGCTCTTGGCCATCTGCAGCCGCAGGTCAAATCCCTCATACTGCAGGGTATTCTGCGAAGCGATGTCGTTGTTGAAGATGCGGATGGAGCGGGCATCGAAGATATTCTTCAGGTACCATTGGTATTCCAGGGGAAAATGATGGCCGCAGTTGTCGCACACGCCGCCGAATTCGCCGTACAGGTCGGGAACCCAGTGGTCCTGACAGTTGTTTTTCTCCGCGTTGGGACAGGTAATGGTCCGGTCGACGTTGGCCAGCGGGCTGGTATAGGTGTCGGTCAGCTCGATGGGATCCTGGGTGGCGGGGGAGGAGGGGGTGATGACCACAGGCTGCGCGGCCGGCTTCTTGCTCTCCGAACGGCTGAAAAGACCGTACACCGCTGTAAGCGGAGCGGTGACTCCCCGGAGGAAGGCCGACCCTTCGCCGGAAACCTCCTTGATCACTTTCTGGGCCTGCTTCTGCTGGTTTTTCAACACATCGTAGCGCAGGGTGTAATACAGTTTTTCCGTTGCCGATTGGAGGGTGCGGAAAACGCTTTCCGCCGGCATGCTCTGGCTGGTAAAGCCGTTCAGTGCCATGTTGCGGTATTTTTTGGATCGCTGGGCCAGCAGTTTCTTGATCTCTCCTCTGTCAAGGGCCCAGGGGATGTCTATCTGCGGTGCCTCCTCGGGTTTGCCCGCCTTTTTTCTCTTGACCTCGTAGGCCCTGAAACCGCGGACGCTCTTGGTCCGCAGGACAACTTCGTCCGTGGCCCGGATGATTTCCGAACGGACTATGGTGAAAAAACCGAAGTCGTCATTCCTGGCGCCGAGAGGGGGCTCCTGGATGATGCGGTCGATGGTCCCCATCTGCAGGTTTTCCTCGGCGGTGATATGGAGCTGCCGCGCGCATTTTTCGATGAGTTCGGCCGGCACCTTGCCGCCCTCCCTGACCCTGCCTTCGATGGCGGCCGCCCCTTCCGGTGAGATGACGGAATAGTAGCCATGGGAGAACATCAGCCGCAGGTCGCTGAGGCCGATCGCCTCGGCGCCGCCAGAGCCGCCCTCGGAAATGACTGAAATCATCGGCACGGCAAGCTTGGTCATGGCGTAGATGTTGCGGGCAATCTGCTGGGCCGCGCCCGGATAATCCTCAATGGGGTACGAGCCGGGGGTGAAGATGTAAAAGTGAATGGGTATGCCCTCGGTCTCGGCGACCTTCATGTAGCGCAGCGCCTTTTCGTTGCCCCACGGTTTGCAGGATCCACCGTTGCGGAACTCCTCGCCGTGCCCCGTTTCCTGGCCGATGACCATGACCGAGGAGGTGTAGGGCTTTTTCTTGATCCGCCGGACAATGGTGGCCTTGGCCACCATCATGGCCGGATCGATATTGAATTCCCCCTCGCCGCCGAGTTCGGTGTATTCCTCGTAGACGTTTTCCAGGATATCCTTGAGGGTGAAACGCAGGGGGCTGCGGACGATGCGGACCCGCTCCATGGGGGTCAGTCCCTCCTCGCACCGTTCCTCCAGGAAGGATATGCCGTTTTCCAGCTTTTCCAGCTTGGCGGCAAGACTCTCCCCGTCCATATCGTAGATGGACTTTTTCAGGTTCTCGCAGTCGGCCTGAAAGCCGGAGAGGTTACCCCAGCTGCCGGTATTCTTGATATGGATGAGGTAGCTTATGCGCTGCTCAATTTTTTTCAGTCGTTTGTTCAGGTCATTCATAGGGTTGGATTAAAAGGTCAGCAACCGGTCCAGATGGCTGCGCAGGTAGTCGAGATTGGTAATGATTCCGTTGCCGGCATTGTCCTGTCCCTCGATGACGGTCTGCTCGAGGAACTGCAATGCCCTCTGCTTGGCTTCATCCATGGAATCCCCCCAGACCAGGGCGAGCGCCAGGTTTGGATCATACTCGCTGGGAATGGAATAGGGCCGGTCACTCGGCACGTGGGTGTACACCGATGACCACTCGAATTGCGGCAGATCGAACCGGGTAATGGTGCCGATCCAGGGGGCAAAATCCCGCTGGGGGTTCTCGGCCACTATGCGCAATTCGATGCTTGCCCCGTTGAATTTGACTTCTTTCTGGTTGTACCCGATCGGTTCGCCCAGGGCCAGCCGTATCTGTTCACGAATCAGGTTGGGCTGTTCGCCCTTGATATAACTGATCCTGGCCGATACATCGTTTTCGACCTGGATGCGGGCGTTCACCTCCAGCAGATACGGCTGCCCCGCCCGGTTGACGATCCATTCCCAGGTGCCCACGTTGTCGTAACGGACATGGTTGGCAAGCTTGAGGGAATATTTGACGATCTTGTCAAGGACCGATTGAGAGTCAAATTCGTAGGCGAAGCAGGATCTGTCGAAACCGGGAGCCGCTTCAATGCGCTTCTGGCGGCCGGTTGACTGAATGGTGCAGTTGCGGGAGCCGAAGTGGAGCCGCTCATTGTGGCGGGAGCAGATAAGCTGGACCTCGAGATGATTGAAATCCCGCAGGCACTGTTCAATGAGCACTCCGCCGTCGCCGAACTGCCGTTTGGCGTAGTTCTGCACCTGCCTGTACACCCGGCGGAACTGCTCGATCCGTTGAACCTCCTCGATACCCATGCCCCCGCCCCCGGCTGCGGCCTTGACCAGGATGGAGGGATTATCAATGCCCTGTTCAAGCTGGACGTCGAACAGGTTCTGGGCGATCTCCTCGGCTTCCATTTCGTTGTAGATCGGGCTGTCGGTGCCCGGTATGGTGGGAATGTTGAGGCGGTTGGCCAGTCTTTTGGTGTTGATCTTGTCGCCGAGGTCCTTGATGACTTCCCAACTGGGACCGATAAATACAAGGGGCCGGTCCCGGATGGTCACCCGCCGGGCAAAACGGTAGTCTTCGGAAAAGAAACCGTATCCGGGATGAATGGCGGTGCACAGGGTGTGATCGGCAATGGCCAGAATATCATTGGGATCGGTGTAGCTGGTGACCCGCCAGGCGTTTTTGTCCAGGCCCTCCTTCCTGTTCATCCGCACGTGCTGGGAGTCGCGGTCGGCGTCGGTATACACTACCACATAGTCAAGATCCAGATCTTTGCAGGCGTTCATTATCCGGATGGCGATTTCGCCACGATTTGCGATGAGAACCTTGCCTTGCACCAGAAACCTCTTATTATATTGACATAATAAAATCAGGATAGTCATGCGCAGGAATATCCAGCCCCTGTCGCGCCAAAGCGCCGGGGAGCAGGACTGTTCCGCCGCCGGCACCAATACTCCGGCAGGACTAGCTTATAATTAAACGGAACACTTTACTCCACCTTTATCGACTTTGAAAGACAGAAAGTGCAACGACCGGCAGGAAAATCACCCGGAGGGCCGGTATTTTTCTGTTTCCGGGCAGGCCGGAGAATAAAATACAGAAACCTGAGGGGGTGTTTTTTTGCGGGACCCGGCAAAAACGTACTTGACATGCCCCGCGCAATCGGGGGAGAAAGTGAGCTGAAGATCAACAAACACAGGGAGCGAAAAACGAGTGGGAACGGAAAAGAATTCCCCTGATTCCGGTCAGGCCGAGGAGCCTCACGAAAAGGACGAAAGGGAACCGAACAAGGAAGGAGCGGATCAGGCAATAAAAGAGGAGGGCCAGGAAAAAAATTTCTGGGAGCGGATCCAGACGCTGCTGCACCTGCATCGCGGGCCCGACACAACCGAGGAGTTGGAACAGGAGATCCAGGAGCTGCTCGAGGAGGGGGAGGGCCAGGGGCTCATCGGCAGCCTGGAGGAAAAACTCATCAACCGGATCTTCGAATTCCGCGACACCCTTGCATCGGAGATCATGACCCCGTCGGCGGAAATAGTCAGCGCCGAGGAAAAGACCTCCGTCGCCGAACTGATCCGCATCATCTCCGAGGAAGGGTACACAAGGATTCCCATTTATCGAGAGAACCAGGACCATATCATCGGTATCCTGCACGCCAAGGATCTGCTGCGCATCTGCATCCTGAAGCCGGACGAACCCATGGGGCTCGAAGGCTTCCTCAACCCGCCCTTTTTTGTCTCCGAGCACAAGCCCATTGTCGACCTGCTGCGGGATTTTCAGAATCGGAAGACCCATATGGCCATAGTGACGGACGAGTTCGGCGGGGTGCGCGGACTTATCACCCTGGAGGACGTCATCGAGGAGATTGTCGGCGAGATCGACGATGAGTACGATGAAGACGAGAACGAGCTCAGGATAGTCGACGAGCAGACGGTCATTGTCAAGGCCAGGATCGATATTGAGGATGTGGAGGAATATTTTCAGGTTGAACTGCCGGAGGGGCCGTATGAATCGATCGGCGGCCTGCTCATCCATAAACTGGGCCGGGTCCCCCGGATCGGTATGGTGGTGAAGGAGGGAGTGCTGGAATTCAAGGTCCTTGCCGCCGATCCGCGGCGGATCAAAACGATCCGCGTCAAACGCATCGATGCCTGAAAAGCCGGGCCGGTTCTGGCGGAATGCCGGGGGAGTGGTCCCGGGTTCGCTCGCCACCGCCGTCATGCTGGCCGCGGCCATGCCCGGTCGTCTCGGCTGGTGGCCTCTTCTGTTTGCCGCCCTGGTGCCCCTGCTGCTCATCGTTTCACGGCGCGGCGCCGCGCAAAGCGCGGCGGCAGGGATGCTGACCGGGTTCCTCTACCATATCTGCCTGCTGTACTGGATAGTCATCGTCCTGGGGCGCTACGGCGGCCTGCCCCCCTGGCTCTCGGTCCCGGCCCTGCTGATGCTGGCCATGTACATGGGGATATACATGGCTGTTTTTGCAGGATTACTTTCCTTTTTCAGGGGGCGTTGCGGACCCTCCCGGGAGATGGCCCTCCTCTACCTGGCGCCGGTCCTCTGGGTCGGGCTTGACTGGCTGCGGAGCGTCCTTTTTTCCGGATTTCCCTGGATGGATCTCGGCTACGGCCTTGCTTCCGCGCCCCGGCTTGTGCAGGCGGCCGATCTCGGCGGCCACCACCTGATAAGCTTCTGCCTGGTGCTGGTCAACGTTCTCCTTGTCCATGCATTGACACTGGGGCGAACCCGCCGGCGGCCGGCACCGGGCGAGGCAAAGGCTGCCGTCGCGGCGCTGTCGCTCCTGGTGCTGGCTGGCGGGTATTCCCTGGTTCGACAGGCACAGCTGGAGAGTGTCCTGGCCCAGGAGGACCGGGTGCGGGTCGGCGTGGTTCAGGGCAACATCGCCCAGGACCAAAAATGGACCCCGGACAGGAAGTCTACGACCCTCGACATCTATGGGCGCCTGTCCGAGACCCTTATCGCCGGGAACAAACCGGACCTGCTGGTCTGGCCGGAGACGGCCATTCCCTTTTATCCCGCCGTCGACCCCCTTTTCGCCGAGGTTGCGGAACTGGCAGCCCGTCACCGGATATGGCTGCTTTCCGGCGTTCCCCATTATACCTTTGAGGAGGCCCGGCACCCATCGGGCCCGGGGGCCGCCGCCTATTACAACAGCGCTCTGCTGATCGGCCCCGACGGCGAACCGCGGGGGCGCTATGATAAGCAGCACCTGGTGCCGTTCGGCGAATATGTCCCCCTGCGGCGGTTGCTGCCCTTTCTTGAGCCGCTGGTGGAAAGCGTCGGCAATTTTTCGCCGGGCGTCTCCGGAGAGCCCCTGGAGGTCAATGGCCTGCGGCTGGGAACGCTCATCTGCTACGAGTCCATTTTTCCCGGCCTGTCCGGCAGGACGGTTGCCGCCGGAGCCAATCTGCTGGTGAACCTCACCAATGACGCCTGGTACGGCCGCTCCAGCGCACCGCATCAGTCATTTGCCATGGCGGTTTTCCGGGCGGTGGAGACCAGGCGTTCCCTGGTCAGGGCCGCCAATACCGGGATCAGCGGTTTCGTCACCCCCCTCGGCAGGGTGGTGAGCCAAACCGACCTGTTTGAACCGGCGGCCCTGGCGGCGGAAGTTCCCCTCTATGAGGGGTGGACGGTCTATGCCCTCTTCGGCCGTTTTTTCGGGCAGGTTTGCCTGGTGCTGGTGTCTGCCGCGGGCATCTCTTTCCTCTTCCGGCGGCCGCGACTCTGAAAAAAAAGTTCTTGCCCCCTTGAGTCTTGGCGGTAGAGCGTTTAAAATATATGGTTGCCGGAAAAATCGAAGGTTAATCCACATCCCCCGTCCAGCCCCTGATAAGGGGAGAGGGCCTGTTTTATCCCGAGGTGGTCGGCCGGTCTCTGCATGGCCGTTTCCGGCTGCTAAGGGACGAACGTGAGCAGATCGCCCCGCCAAGGGGCAATACTCCTGGTTTCCGGACCGGGGAATTGAGCGAGGAAAAAACAATGGCGGAAGCAATAATGGAATCCGGGGAGGCGAAACAACAGCTTCTGGATCTGAAGGACCGCATGCTGGCCCTGAAGGAGCATCTTTGACCTGCCCGGCAAGAAACTGGAGGCGGAACGGCTGGAGAAGCTGACCCATGCCCATGATTTCTGGAATGATCAGCCCCGGGCAAAAAAAATCCAGAAGGAGTTCGGCCAACTGCAGGAAATCGTCCACGCCTGGGAAAAGAATTTCCGCGAACTGGAAGAAGCTGAAATGCTGCTGGACATGGCCGTCGATGAGCAGGACCTGGATACCCAGCGGGAAGTCGCCGCCAGCATCAAGGAGCTCCGCCGGCGCATCGACGAGGTTGAGCTTGAGTGCATGTTCAGCGGCGAGCATGACGCCAACAATGCCATCCTGACGATTCATGCCGGGGCCGGAGGGACCGAGGCCCAGGACTGGGTGTCCATGCTCATGCGCATGTACCTGCGCTGGGCCGAGGAGAAGGAATTTTCAACCAGTATTCTTGACTATCTGCCCGGCGACGAAGCCGGAGTCAAGAGTGTGACCATCATGGTCAAGGGCCGCCATGCCTACGGACTCCTCCGTTCCGAACTGGGTATTCACCGCCTGGTCAGGATATCGCCCTTTGACGCCAGCGGCCGCCGGCATACCTCTTTCGCCTCGGTCATGGTCATGCCCGAGCTCGATGATACCATCGACATCGACATCAATGAGAAGGATTTGCGCATCGACACCTTCCGCTCCAGCGGCGCGGGCGGCCAGCATGTCAACAAGACCGATTCGGCCATCCGGATCACCCATCTGCCGACCGGCATTGTCGTGCAGTGTCAGAACGAACGCTCCCAGCACCGGAACAAGGACATGGCCATGAAAATGCTGGCTGCCCGTCTGTACGAGTTGGAACGGCAGGAGAAGATGAAGGAGCAGAAGAACCTGCACGGCGACAAAAAGGAAATAGCCTGGGGAAGCCAGATCCGCTCCTATGTCCTGCAGCCGTACAGGTTGATCAAGGATCACCGGACGGGCCACGAGGAGGGCAACGTGGACGCCGTCCTGGACGGCCGCCTTGATCAGTTCATCAAGTCTTATCTTCTCTGGCAGCCCTGATGCCGCCCACGGGATGCGGGACCATGGACTGCCATTGACCGGACAGCAGGGGCAATGCGCGAAGTGCGGAAGCTGCACGGCTGTCTGCCCGGTGTACCGCGTGACCGGGCGCGAATCCCTGACGGCGAGGGGCAGGCTCCACCTGCTGGGAACGGAGCTGGCCGCCAGGCCATCCGCAGCGTATGAGGACCTGTTTGCCCAATGTCTGCTCTGCGGGGCCTGCGAAAATGTCTGTCCCCGGCACCTGCCGATTCGGCGGTTGACCGTTGAGGCCCGTTCCCGTTTTTCCTTTCTGTACGGCCGCCATCCCCTGCGCCGGAGCCTGGTCCGCACTGTTCTGGCCCGTCCGGTTCTGCTGGAAAGACTGGTGAAAACAGGACTGGCCCTGGAGCGTCTGCCGCTGATCCCCAGGGACAGCGGCCTGCGGCTCAAGCTGGCCCTGCTGGACGGGGAACCGGCGGCCGGACCTGCGGCGCAACAGGAAACCGCCATCGAGCCTGATACTGCTGCCGCCGGGATCCAGTATTTTGTCGGCTGTCTGGCCCGCTATCTGCAGCCGTCCATTGCCGGCGCCACCCGCCGGCTTGTCCGCCGCTTTTCCGGGAGCCCGACGGTCGAACCCCGGGCGCAGGGATGCTGCGGCCTGGCGGCGTGGTCGGCTGGCGACAGGGAGGAGGCCGTTCGGCTGGCCAAGCAGAATATCGAAGCATTTGAATCCTCGACCGGCCCGGTACTGACCTCCTGCGTCTCGTGTTTCGCCCACCTGAAGAAGTACGGGGAACTTTTTTCCGACGATCCCGGGTGGCGGGAGCGGGCGGAGTGGTTCAGCCGCAGGGTCAGGGAATTTTCCGCCTTCATGCTTGAACTGGATCCCGCCCCGGTGTTCCGCTCCCCCGGCAGGGAGCGGATTCTGTACCATGAGCCGTGTCATCTCCGTTTTTCCGGGGAAAACAGGGAGGCACCGCCCGCACTGCTGCGGCAGCTCCAAGGCGCGGTCATTGTCGAACCCGAGGGAGGGCCGCACTGTTGCGGCCAGGGAGGATTGTTTTATTTGGGCTACCCGGAGCTGGGCGACAGGATTTTTTCCAGGGCCTGCGAGGCCGCGCTGGCGACCGGGGCGGACGTGCTCGCCACAGGCTGTTCCGGCTGCCTCCTGCAGTGGCGCACCGGCCTGGATATCCGGCATGCTCCGGTCCGGGTCCTGCACCCGGCCGTACTGTTGGCGGATTGTCTTGATAATGATTCCTGATTCCGGGGGGTTGGCAAAGAAAACCCTTGTCCTCATCCCCCCGTACTGCTATGAAGGACTGAACGGTAATAAGGAAAGCAGCGGCATCGGAAAAGATGGGTTTGAACATTCGACACCAGCTTGAGGAAACCGAACGGAAACTGCTGTCGCCCCATGCGTCCCTGAGCGCCCAGTCAAAGGGGAGGCTGCACGCAGCACAGGACTCCTGCGAGCTGCGGACGGTTTTTCAGCGGGATCGGGACCGCATCATCCATTCCAAGACTTTCCGCCGTCTGAAGCACAAGACCCAGGTTTTCCTGTCCCCGGCCGGGGACCATTACCGGACCAGGCTGACGCATGTCCTGGAGGTGTCGCAGATCGCCAGGACCATGTCTGTCTGCCTCCGCCTCAACGAATACCTGACCGAGGCCATCGCCCTGGCCCATGATCTGGGCCACACGCCCTTCGGTCATGCCGGGGAGTTCACGCTCAATGAACTGCACCCGGGCGGTTTCAAGCATAACGTGCAGAGCCTCCGGGTCGTTGATGTCCTGGAAAACGACCGCCGCGGCCTCAATCTGACCTGGGAGGTCCGCAACGGCATCATCAAGCATTCCAAAGGGTACGGGGCGATCCTGCCCGGCGACAAATCGCAGCTTGCCGCTACCCTGGAGGGCCAGGTTGTGCGGGTGGCGGATATCATGGCCTATGTCAACCATGACATGGACGACGCCCTCCGGGCCGGGATGATCCGGGAATCCGATCTGCCCGCCGATATCCGGCGGGTGGTGGGAGACGATACGTCAAGCCGCATCGATGCCATGGTCAAGGACCTCGTCGAGGAGACCCTGCGCTGCGACGACGGGAATCTCCATCTGAGCGGCCTGATGGAGGAAACCATTTCCAAGCTGCGAATGTTCCTGTATGATCACGTGTACAGGAACTACAGGGTGCACAACGAATTTGTCAAGGCACAGAAGATCATCAGGGAACTGTACCAGTTTTTTCTCGAGCATGATTTTCCCAGGGGCGGCACCTGCTTCTGCGAGGCAGGGGAATTCGAACCGCGGAACGATAAAGGGGAAAAGGTGCACCGGGAAGTCTGCGACTTCATCGCCGGCATGACCGACCGCTATGCCCTGGATCTGTATAACCATATTTTCATGCCCAAACCGTGGAGCGTGTTCTGAAAGGAATCCCGCGGACCGGGGCACTTTACGACAACAAATCAATGGAACCTGACAAGCAAGCCGGACCGGCGAATCATTACGACCTCCCCAAGGCCTACGAGTTCCACGCGGTGGAGCAGAAGTGGTATTCCTTCTGGGAACAGCGGAAAACCTTCTCCGCCACCATGATCGAGGGGAAAGAAGCCTTTTCCATCGTCATCCCGCCGCCCAATGTGACGGGAGTGCTGCATATCGGCCACGCCCTGAACAACACCCTGCAGGATGTCCTGGTCCGCTATCACCGGATGAAGGGCTTCAACACCCTTTGGGTGCCCGGAACCGACCACGCGGGCATCGCCACCCAGAACGTGGTGGAGCGGCAGCTGGCGGCGGAGAATGTTTCCCGCCACGACCTGGGCCGGGAAAAGTTCATTGAACGGGTGTGGCAATGGCGGGAAGAGAAGGGCGGCACCATCATCAACCAGCTCAAGCGCATCGGCGCCTCCTGCGATTGGGACCGGGAACGGTTTACCATGGACGAGGGCCTGTCCCGGGCGGTACGGGAGGTCTTTGTCCGCCTGTATCATGAGGGTCTGATCTACAGGGGCGACTACATTGTCAACTGGTGTCCGCGCTGTCATACCGCCCTTTCCGACGACGAGGTGGAGCACGAGCCGACCCGGGGCAAGCTCTATCACATCCGCTACCCCTTTGCCGACGGCAGCGGCTTTGTGGTGGTCGCCACCACCAGGCCGGAGACGATGCTCGGCGATACCGCCGTGGCCGTCCATCCCGACGATGAGCGCTACCGGGGCCTGGAAAAAACGGGAATAAAGCTGCCGCTGACGGACAGGGTCATTCCGCTGATACTGGATCACCATGTGCAGCGGGAGTTCGGCACAGGCGCCCTGAAAGTGACCCCGGCCCATGACCGGGACGACTACGAGATCGGGCTCCGCCACAATCTTGAACGGCTCAAGGTCATGGACGATCGCGGGATCATGAACGAAAATGCCGGAAAATATGCCGGGCTCGATCGGTTCGAATGCCGCCGGCGGATCGTCCGGGATCTCGAGGAGCAGGGTTTTCTGGAAAAGATCGAAGACTACCAGCACGCGGTGGGCCGCTGCTACCGCTGCGCGACGGTGGTGGAGCCGGCAACCTCAAGACAGTGGTTCGTTTCGGTCCGTCCCCTGGCCGACAGGGCCGTGGCGGCTGTTCGCCAGGGCAGGATACGGATCTATCCGTCCAACTGGTACAATACCTTCTATGCGTGGATGGACAATATCCGGGACTGGTGCATCTCCCGCCAGATATGGTGGGGACACAGGATCCCCGCCTGGACCTGTGCTTCCTGCGGGCAGTTCATCGTCGCGGTTACCGATCCGGCAGCCTGCGACAACTGCGGCTCCACCGATCTGGTTCAGGAGAGCGACGTGCTCGACACCTGGTTCAGTTCCGCGCTGTGGCCCTTTTCCACCCTCGGCTGGCCCGAGCAGACCAGGGAACTGGCCATGTTCTATCCGACCTCGGTGCTGATCACCAGCTTCGACATCCTGTTTTTCTGGGTGGCGCGCATGATCATGATGGGGCTGCATTTCATGAACGAGGTGCCGTTCCGCGACGTGTACCTGCATGCCCTGGTCCGGGACAAGGAAGGCAGGAAGATGTCCAAGTCCACCGGCAACGTCATCGACCCCATCGACATGATCGAGCAATACGGCACCGATGCCTTCCGCTTTACCCTGACCGCCTTTGCCGCCCAGGGCAGGGAGATCCGGATGGACCAGGAGCGGATCGAGGGCTATCGCCACTTTATCAACAAGCTGTGGAACGCCGCCCGTTTTGCCCAGATGCATGTCAGGGACTGCGGCCCCGGCATCGCCCGGATAGCTGATGAACCGGCCGGCCTGGCCCTGCCGCACCGCTGGATTCTCAGCCGTACCGACGCCACCGTCAGGGGGACGCGCGCGGCCCTGGAGGGCTACAATTTCAACGAGGTGGCTTCGGGCCTGTACCAGTTCATCTGGCATGAATTCTGCGACTGGTACCTGGAATGGATCAAGGCCGACCTGTTCGGCGAGGATGAAACGGCACGCGACCAGGCCCGGGGGGTCATGCTGCGGGTGCTGGAAACCATTCTCAAACTGCTGCATCCGGTGGCCCCCTTTGTCACCGAGGAGATATGGAGCGTGCTCCCGGGCGAGCGGAGGACGATCATGACCGAATCTTTTCCCGAGGAGCGGAGTTCCTGGCGGAACCTGGAGGCGGAATCCGACATGGACCTGCTCATGGGCGTCATATCCGCCATACGCACCATACGCAGCGAGGCCGACGTCCATCCCACCGCCTGGATAGAAGCCTCCCTGATGGGCGGCGGCAGGGAGAAACAGAGCCTGTTCGAACAGTTTGCCCCTGCCATCAGGTCGATGTCCAGGACCAAAACCCTGCACATTCTCGAGGACGGGGTGGTGCCGGACGATGCCGGCCATGCCCTGGTCCGCGAGGTGGAGGTCGTGGTGCCGCTGAGGGGGCTGATCAATGCCGCCGAAGAACTGGCCAGGCTCGACAGGGAGCGGGTAAAGCTGGAGGATGAGCTGCGGCGGGTCGAAGGCAAACTGGGCAATGAAAAGTTCCTGGGCAGGGCCCCGGAGGAGGTCGTTGACAAGGAGCGCCGGAAACTGGCTGAACTGCAGGTGCGGCTGGAGAAAAACGCCGAATCAGCCGAACGGATGAAGAAACTGCTGTAATGGATGAACTGCTGCTCGACCGTCTGATCGGAGATTTCCTGGCCGAGGATATAGGCAGCGGCGACGTCACCACCGATGGTGTGCTGGACGGCGGGCTGGAGACGGCCGCGGTGCTGCAGGCCCGGGAACCGCTGGTGGCGGCCGGAATGGCCCTCGTTGCCGGCCGGACGTTCAGGCTGCTCAATGGGGCCGTCGTTGTCGAGGCGGCCCTGGAAGACGGCCGTCGGGCCGAACCCGGAGAGGTCGTTCTCAGGCTCCGGGGACCGGCCCGGGACCTGCTGCGCGGCGAACGGGTGGCCCTCAACCTGGCGCAGCGGCTGTGCGGCATCGCCACCCTGACCAGCCGGTACGTGGACCGGGTTGCGGGCCTCAAGGCGCAAATCACCGATACCCGCAAGACAACCCCGGGCCTGAGGATGCTGGAAAAGTACGCGGTGCGGGTCGGCGGCGGCCGCAACCACCGCTTCAACCTCTCGGACGGGGTGCTGATCAAGGACAACCACATCGCCGCCTGCGGCTCCATCAGCGAGGCGGTTGAAAGGGTGCGGGCCCGGGCGCCGCATACGCTCCGCATCGAGGTCGAGGCGGAAAGCCTTGATCAGGTCAGGGAATGCCTGGACTGCGGAGTTGACATCATTATGCTGGACAACATGGATGTCGCACTGATGAAGGAGGCGGTGGGGCGCATCGGCGGCCGGGCCCTGGTGGAAGCGTCGGGGGGAGTGACACTGGAGACGGTCCGCCGGATCGCCGAAACCGGCGTCGATTTCATCTCGGTCGGACGCCTTACCCATTCCGCTCCGGCCTGCGATATTTCCATGGACATGTGACCACCGGCCATGACGGACCTCCCCTGCAACGTCAACGGCGAAACCGAGACCTTCGGCATCATCGGCCGGCCGGTGCGCCATTCCCTGAGCCCGGCCATGCACAACGCCTCGTTCCAGGCCCTGGGCATGAACCGCATCTACGTGCCGCTGCCGACCAGCAGCATCGGCGACGGGATTGCCGGTCTCAAGGCCCTCGGCTTCCGGGGCGCCAGCGTCACCATCCCGTACAAGCAGGACGTTCTCCCGTTCATCGATGTTCTTGACCCGGTTGCCCGCCGGATCGGCGCGGTCAACACCCTGTTGGTCAGGGAAAGGGAGGCCGGAGGGGAAAAGATTGTCCACGGCTTCAACACCGACTGGCTTGGGGCCAACCGGGCCCTTGAGGAGAAGATCCGGCTGCGGGGGAGCAGGGTGCTCATCGCCGGGGCCGGAGGGTCGGCCCGGGCCATCGGCTTTGGCCTCCTGGAGGCCGGCGCCGGGGTGGTGATCTGCAACCGGACCGTTGATACGGGCAAAAAGCTCGCCGAACAGCTTGACTGCCCCTTTTACCCACTGGACAGAATTGATCAGGTCTCGGCCGACATCCTGGTCAACGCCACCTCGGTGGGCATGGTCCCGGATACGGACCGGACTCCCGTCCCGCGGGAACTGCTGTCCGGATTTGCCGTGGTCATGGACATCGTCTATGCGCCGCTGCAAACCAGACTCCTGCGGGAGGCGGCCGCCGCCGGCTGCGAAGTCGTTGACGGGCTGGCCATGCTGCTCTACCAGGGCGCGGCCCAGTTCGAACTGTGGACCGGCAGGGAAGCTCCCCTGGAGGTCATGCGGGAGGTTCTGGCCGTCCGGCTGCGCCGGGACCCGGCTGACGCCGGGAGTTTGCAGTCATCAGTCGGCCGTCGGCAGTTTGGGGCTTGAATCCTGCCGGATTGCCGGTTTACAAAGCCCTTCACCCGCCCTCCGGCTACCCTCCCCTGGAGAGGGGATTTGAAAACACCCTTCTCCCTGAGGGAGAAGGTGCCCCGCAGGGGCGGATGAGGGGTTCTTTATCACATAATCACATAATCACCTGACCTATCCATGATACGGATCATTCCTGTGGACAAAGTCGATGCCACGGTCGAGGTGCCGGGGTCGAAAAGCATTACCCAGCGGGCGCTCATCGCCGCGGCCCTGGCAGAGGGCGACTCGGTGCTGATCAACCCCCTGGCCAGCGAGGACACCAGCTATACCATCGGTGCCCTGCGGGCCATGGGAATTGCAATCGACGACAGCGACGCGGCCCGCTGGGTCGTACGAGGGTCCGGGGGCGTCATCGCCGCGCCGGCCGGCGATATATATCTCGGCAACAACGGCACCGCCACCCGTTTCCTCACCTCGGTCGCCTGCCTGGGGCACGGAACCTTCAGGATAACCGGCGATTCCCGGATGGCGCAAAGGCCGATCGAGCCGCTGCTGCAGGCCCTGCGCGGCTGGGGCGTCAAAGTGCGCAGCGACGCCGGTAACGGCTGCCCGCCGCTGACCATCGAAGCCGACGGCATCGCCGGGGGCAGGACCGTCCTGCCCGAGGGCAAATCCAGCCAGTATCTTTCCTCCCTCCTCCTGGTGGCGCCCTATGCCCGGGAAACCGCGGAGCTCGAGGTGCGGGGGGAGGTTTTGTCCCGTCCCTACGTCGAAATGACCCTGGACGTGATGGCCGGATTCGGCATCGGCGGCGAGGCGGCGCCCTCCCTCACCTTTTTCAGAGTTTCGCCGGGCAGGTACCGGGGCAGGGAGTACCGGATCGAGGGAGATGCTTCCGGGGCCTCCTATTTCTGGGCCGCGGCCGCGATTACCGGCGGCAGGGTGACCGTGGCCAACGTGCCCGTCCCTTCCCTGCAGGGTGACGCCTTCCTCGTTCCCCTGCTGGGCCGGATGGGATGCACCGTTCGCCGGCAGGGCAACGGGATAACGGTGACTGGGCCGCTCGACAGGCTTGAAGCCATCGAGGCGGACATGGGCAACATGCCCGACGTGGCCCCGACCCTGGCCGTGGTGGCCGCCTTTGCCGAAGGCACAACGGTCATCCGCAATATCGCCCACCTGCGGATCAAGGAATGCGACCGGATCAGCGCCATGGCAAGCGAGCTGGGCAAGATGGGGGCCGAGGTCGAGGAAGGGCCGGACCGGCTGATCATTCACGGCCGGGGCGGCGGCACAAATCTGCACGGCGCCGCCATCGAGACCTACCATGATCACCGGATCGCCATGTGCTTTGCCGTGGCCGGCCTGCGGGTGCCCGGGGTCAAAATCACCGGCGAGGATTGCGTGGCCAAGTCCTTTCCCGATTTCTGGGAGCGGTTTGCACTGCTGACCAGGATCGAGCGCCGGTAAAGTCCACGGAGCTGTCACGAAACAGCGCGGCATCGCGATATGGGCTTGATTTTTGCAAATCCGGATCGGAAAGTCGTCCGGGACGATCTGGACGCCTTCAACAATGAAACAACACGGCAGATCCATGAAAAACAAGCACCTGCTTCTCCTCGGCGCGGCGGTTATTGCCGTCCTGGCCATCGGTTTCGGGCCCCGGGTCGGATCGGCGCAAAGCCCCTTGGCGGAAGAGGGCGCCGGTCTCCCGGCCAACAAATATGCCGACTGCCTGAGCTGCCACGATTACCGGCGGAATCACCATCCGGTCGACATCCCTCCCATCGGCGAGGTCCCGTTTCCCCTCACCGACGGCAGGATCACCTGCGTGACGTGCCACTTCGATGATCATGAAACGGGGGGCGCCAATTTTCTGCGGGAAGGACCTTATCTGGTGCAGCGGGACATCTGTTACAAATGCCACCATCAGGAGGAGTACAAGGGGATGAATCCCCACCGGATGCTGGATGACAGCGGTGGGTTGCGGAAAATTGTCGGCGGCATGACCGTCTGTGTTGTCTGCCATGAGGGCACGCCCAACCCGGATGTGGACAGGACCGAGGATATCCGGCTGCGGGCCGATGTCGGGTTTCTCTGCTGGCGCTGTCATCCGCCCATGGTCAACGCGCTGTTCCAGGCCCAGCATCTCCTCGTCGAGCCCTCCCTTGAAATGCTCAGGAACCTCGAAAAGAGGGAAACCGAGTTAAATGTTCTGCTGCCGCTGGTGCCGAGGAATCGGGTTACCTGCTCCACCTGCCACAACCCGCACCAGAAAGGGGTGATCCGCCGTGAAGCGGCGGCCAAGGGGGCCGACGAGCCGGATAGGCTCCGTCTCCCCTCGCCCCGCCTCTGTTTCGCCTGTCATCCCTTTTAAGGGGGGCCCGTCCCGCCGCCCAGCAGCACCCGCACCGGATCGCCGATCCGGCAGCCGGTCCGCATCGCCGCATTTCCCCTGTTGACGGCAATCTCAAGGTGTCCGCTGCTGTCGATCAGGGCAAGCAGTTCTCCGGCAGGCCGGTCCGAATAGGTCGAGACCACGGTATGGATGCGGTCCGCCCCGATCTCGATGCCGGCAATCGCGGTGGACCGATGCCTGTCAAGGTCCGCCGCAGTGATGGAAGTGCGGATGTTGCCGAACCTGTCCATTCCCGTGACCGCACCGGTGATGCCGCTGCGGTCGTGGTGCGCCCGGGGGATGTCGAGGGTGCGGCACTGTTCAACGCAAATCTCCGGGCCCACCTCGGCCAGGACCAGGCCCCCGGCCACGGCCGCGGCCACGGGCGCCATGATGTCGCGGCCGTGAAAGGTGGAGCTCACCTGCGGCAGAAAGAGGGACCGGTTGGCGGCCCGATGCAGGGCCTGGACTTTCCGGTCGCGCAGGATGAGGGTCAGGACGCCGTTATCCGGGGCAATGAAAAGGTGTTCGTCGGCCCGCAGGGCGACAATCATCCGCCGGGAGCCGACCCCCGGGTCGACAACCACCACATGGACGCTTCCCGCCGGAAAAAAGTGATAGCTGGCATTGATGATCATCGCCGCCCCGAGGATGTCATGGGGGGCGACGGCATGGGTCAGGTCAACGATCCTGGCGTTGATGTTGCGGCTGAGGATTGCTCCCTTGAACTGGCCGACAAAGGGATCATCGAGGCCGAAATCGGTGGTCAGGGTAATCAGGTTCGGTCCGCGCATGGCCTTTTCTCCTCCCGGCCGCTGAACAGGACGCAGAAACCGGCATCCTCAAGGGCGCCTGGTACCGGCTCTTCAGGGACGATGTCGTGGTCCGGGGGCCGCAACAGGGTTGACCACGATTCCTGTACGCCGAACCCGCCGGTTTCCAGCAGGTGCACAGTCTCGGCAATGGAGCGGAAACGGGCGTGGTGGTAGAAGGAATCCTTGTGCCGCGCCCGTTCGGCCGCCCGTTTCCCCCAGGCGGACCCGGCCGGGATCATGCCGATGAGCAGCCGGCCCCCGGGCAGGAGAATTCTCGAGCACTCCCGCAGCACGAGGCCGGGCTCGGCCAGAAAGCAGAAGGTGAAAAGCAGGTAGATCGTGCCGATGGCCCGCGAACGGAACGGCAGCTGCTCGGCCATGCCGTTCACGCTCATGATGTGCCGGCGGGCGGCGATCAGCAGGGGGGAAAAGGCGCCGTCGAGACCGAACTCCACCTGCAGGGCCCGGGCAAATCGTCCCGATCCGACGCCGATTTCAAGCCGGGGCCGGGGCAGGACCATGGTTGAGGCCCGCAGGGCGGCGAGCTCCATGGCAAAGGCAGGGTTGTTGTCGTACCAGGCGTCGTATTGCGCCGCCCGCTGGTCAAAAGACCGCAAGGCTTCGCGTTTCATGGGACTTCGCCAATGTCGGAGCAGATGGAGGGGGGGCCGGGGGGCGGCGGCTCCTTGAGAAGCAGCAGGAAGAGTTCTCCCGTCTCTTTCATCAGCCCCGCTTCCGAACCCGCGGCCGGGCCGGTGCCCCAGAACAGGTCGACCTTTCCCGGTCCGCGCATGGCCGAGCCGGTATCCTGGAGCAGGACAAAACGGTGCAGGGGCGCCCATTGCACCCCGTTTTCCCTGGAGATCGAAGGCTTGCGGGAGATCAGGAAGGCGAGCGAGCCGGCGGGGTAGAAGGACTGGTCGACGGCTGCGGACCTGCCGGCTGTCAACTCCAGGCCGAGATTGCCCGTTGGTTTAAGGTGATCGGCCCAGGAGAAGAAAATAAACGATTCATTATGGTGGAGAATCTCTTCCCGCTCCCCGGGGTGGGCGGCGAGATAGGCCCGGATGGTATCGAGGCCCGCGTCCCCGAGTTGCAGGCGGCCGGTTTCGACCAGGAGCCTGCCGATGCTTCGGTAGTCACGGCCGTTCCTGGCGGCAAAGCGCACTCCCCGCACCGCGCCGTCCGGCAGCCGGATGAGCCCTGAGCCCTGAACATGCAGGACAAAGGCGTCGAAAGGGTCCTTGAGCCAGACCAGTTCATGGCCCGCAGCCCGGCCCTGCCGCTCAATTTCACCCCTGGTCCAGTAAGGGACGAAGGCGCCGTCCTCGATCCGGCCGGCTGTTTTTTCGTCCCGGGCACCGGTTCGGTAAACAAGATCATCGGGTACGGCGTACAAGGGATGGAGGTACGGGGGGGTCCGGGTCAGGCTGCCCGCGAGGATCGGCTGGAAATACCCGGTGACCAGCATCTGCCGGCCGGAATCGGGATTTCCCGGGCCGCCGGCCTGATAGATGTCAAAGCGTTCCCTGATCAGCCTGTCCAGCTCGCCGCTCGCCGGTTCCCCGTTGACCAGGGAAAGGAAAACACCAAGGGATCGGGCGAGGTGCGCAACCGGGACGGTCCGGCCGCCGAAGGGGATTTTCCTGTCCGGCGGCAGACCGCACAGATACTTGAGACTGTGTCTGACCGCCGGAACCAGGTCTTTTCGCTCAAGATCGTCCGCGAAGGAGAAGGACGGGCGGGCAACGGCGGCGAGCAGCGGGCTCTCCGCGCAGTTGCCGGCAAAACCGGTCATCAGGACCAGGATCAGGGCGGGAACCACCGCTGTTGTTCCGCACCGGCGGATCTTCACGGTCTGACCCGGGTCAAGGGTTTTTCAGGGCTTCGGCCAGTTCCGCGACCGTCATGGCATAACGGTTGGAATGGTTCCATTCGGTGATGGCCTGGAAATTCGGAAAGCCCGCGACATAGCGCAGGGGGGAATTTGAGCCGGGCGGCAGTTCGAGGCTGACAATGGATAGGTCCCTGTTGCCGGGTGAAGTGGGAATGTCCGGGGCCTGGCCCTGGCTGACGGCGCGCCAGGGGACTCTTCCCTTGCGGCCCTTGAGGTTGGCGGCGATGAGCCGCTGATCTTTCAGTTCGTGCCCGAGATCCCAATAAATGGGGCCGTTCAGGGTCCAGTGATACTGTTTGAGGTAATTGGCGATGGAGGCGAGGATATCGGGCACCGATGTCCAGACATCGGGCTTGTCGTCCCCGTCAAAGCTGAGGGCATAGGCGCGGAAGCTTGAAGGAATGAACTGGGTCTGGCCGAAGGCGCCGGCGTAGGAGCCTTTGACGTCTTTCGGATCGACACCCGTCTCCCGGCACAGGAGCAGGAAATGGACCAGCTCGTTGCGGAAAAATGTGCTTCGCCGGGGATAGGCGGCAAACAGGGTGTTCAGGGTCTGAAGGACGTTGAACGATCCCTGGTTGGTCCCGTAGCGGGTTTCAATGCCCCAGATGGCGACGACAATTTCGCGGTCGACGCCGATTTCTTCTTCGATCCGGTCCAATACGTCGCGGTGCTCGGCAAGTTTCTGCCTGCCGGTGGCGATGATCTGCGGGGTGATGAACAGGGGCGCATATTTATAGTACGGTTTGGCTTCCCATTGCTTGTCCATGAGCTCGAGAACGCGCTTGTTGATGGTCTGGCCGGCAAAGATGGCTTCGATTTCCGTATCGGTGAAATTGTGGTCGGACCTGAGTTCCTGGAACAGTTTTCGGTATTTTTCATCCTCGAGGTCTATCGGCTGCCCGTCGCTGACCAGGTCCGCCGCTTTCGGGGCCCCCGATGCCGGAGCCGCCGTCATGGCGCCGAATACCAGCAGGCAGCATGCGATCAGCAGGAGAAAAGCACGTTGCGTCGTATCCGTAAGTGTGAATCGATTCATGGCTAGATGCGGTTTCCGTTGGGTTCGTGGCGGTTAAAAATTTTCCATGAAGGCCTGCATGAAGACGTCAGCCTGATCCGTTGGCAGATTATTGATCCCTGCGGCGGCGGCTCGGCCGCCGCCGGTCGGAAACCGGCGGCAAAGCGCATCGGCGCCGGTGCGGTTGCTCAAGGGAGCGCGGACGCTGATGCGCAGGGTGCCGTCACTGTTCGGAACGATAAGGGCATGGGCCTTTTCCGGTTGCTGCCGGGCCAGGGTATTGCTGAAGACTCCCGCCACCCTGCGCGCCCAGGGTTCGGCCGGCAGCCGGAAAATACGGCCGCCCGGGGAATCCCTGACCGGGGCCTCGCCCATGGCGCGCTCCATGTCCTCCTCGTATCCCTGCTTCAGAACCCTGAGGGCGGGGGAACGCTCATACATCGTCAATGGATCGGCATAGGCGCTGACCTGGCGATACAGGTCGGCGGGATGGAAAAACAGATCATCAAGGCCGGCGCCGTAGCCGTTGTAGTTCAGCAGGATCCCCATGTCCTTCAGCATTGCCACCTTTCCGGGGTCCAGGGAGAGGGAGTCGGCCAGCCGGTGCGCTGATTCGTCGAGGTTGTCGCCGAAGGCGCCGATTATGGCCCAGGGCCTCCATTGCCCATGGAGAAGGGTGTCGACGATGATCGATGTGCAGGTCTGCGGCTGCGGATCGATATGTGCCTCCAAATCGGGGGAGAGCGGGGTCGGGCCGCTGAAATGGTGGTCGATGTACAGGATTCTGTTTCCCCGTTCAAGGAGCGAGGCCAAGGCGGCGCGGTTGTGGTCGAGGGAAATATCCAGCACAGTGATATCGCTGTTCCGGACGTCCCCCAGGCGGGCAAGCAGACCGATGTCACGTTTGACACCCGTAACGAGGAGGGCATCGGGCCGGGGATTGTTCAAGCGAAGCTGATGCAGGGCGCAGATGCCGTCAGCATCGCCGTTGAAGACATCAATCCGTTGCATGAGAGGTCCGGTGTGCAATTTTCCCGGCTAAAAACCGGGGAGATCGATTCCCAGCGGGTTGCCGATATTTGCCAGCCTGAAGATCATCATGAATTTCCGGTCGCCCGGGGTGTAATGGGAGGAGAGTTCAACCGACCAGCAAGGCTGCTGGTAGATCAGTGCAATGTTCTCCTCAACGGTTTTCGAGTCGGCAATGGATCGTTCAATTGTGTAGCCGGCAACCAACCGGTAGAAAAGGTTGACCCTGGCATTGGCGGATACGGAATTGATGTCGAACAGCTTGTAGTAGCGGTAATCGGCGGAGAGAAAGTCGCCCCGGCTGTTCCTGTACCCCCCCATCACTCTGTACGTGAGCACCCCGTCGCCGTAGGTGTCGATATCGGTGTCATACCGGATGTTGAGATTGGTCAGGGGCTGGTAGGAGATCTCGACGTTGACCGGCTCAAAGGGCGTGTCGCTCTCCTCGCTGCGGAGATCATATCCGTGGGTGATTTTGATGGAGCCGTAGTTTCTGTCGTAGTCCCTGCCGAGCAGCTTGCCGGAGACCTTGAAGAAATTGTCCAGGCCGTAGGTGATCAGGTTCCGGTCGAAAATTGTGTCGATGTCATCAAGCTGGGGCAGGTCATCCTGATCCACGTCCGGAACATAGAGATAGTTGACGAAGGGGCGGAACGTGTGGCTCAGGGTATTGATGCTGCCCATCCTGACCCCGAAATCCCTGACAAGGGTGGTGCCGATTTCGGTTTGAAAATCCGGCACGAAGCGGTTTTCGAAGGTGTCGTCATATTCCCACTCGTCGCCGTACTCCTGCACCACGTATGATGTGTTGCGCAACCCGACCTCGGCGGTGGTTTCGAGATATTCGCTCAAGGGAATCGGGGCTGTGAGCCGGGGATACAGGTCGACACGGTGGGCGCCCAGTCCGTCCTCGCGCCAGTAGTTGACATAGTTGGCGTCCCAGTCGAAATTGATCCGGGTTTCTTTCAGGGGAAGGAGGCCGGTGAAGTTGAAGGCCGGCAGTTTCCACAGGGGAGTGGGGCTGAATTTGGTCTCCCGGACATCGTTGATGCCGAGCACCTCTCCTTCCAGGGCCATGTCCTGCCAGTATTTGACGACCCGCAGGGTGTTTTTCCGTTCATCAATGGTTTTATATTCAAACCCGCGGCCGAACACATCCAGGAATCGTTCGTTGGAGGTGTTGAAACCGGTCAGGCCCGAGGTGAATTCCGTCAGGTAGTCACGGTCGGAAACGATATCCAGATCAAGGCGGGTGATCCAGCCGTTGATCTCCTGGTCCACCTTGCCCCGCACCCAGTAACGGTCCTTGTTGGTATGGGTGTAATTGCCGTCCCGGTAGTACTCTACCTCTGAGGGATCGGTCAGGCTGTCGTGGAGATAGTTGGCCATCAGGGTGCCCTTGGAATCCTGTTCCAGGACATAACGGAACTCAAGACCGGCCATCAGACCCCGTTCCGCCATGAATTCAGGGTAGACGGTGAGGTCGCTGCTGGGCGACAGGCTGAGATAAAAAGGCAGGGCGAGGCCGAGACCGTCGCGATCGGAGGAGGAAATGGCCGGAAAAAGGAATCCCGTCTGTCTTTCCCTTTTCACGGGCAGGACCATAAAGGGGGTGTAGAGGACCGGCACATCCTTTATTCTGAAGGTGGCGTGCTTGAGGAGAGCATAGCCGCCGTCGGTTATGTCGGCGTCCCTGGAGGCGAAACTCCACGGGGCCGTCTGCCCTTCCTTGAGCTTGCAGGTGATGACCCAGCCGTCCTGGATGCGGTACGTCATGTCGCCTGTTTTTTCGATAACCCGGCCTTCCAGGTGGAGGTCCTTGTGTTCCCTGATGATGGCGGCCTCGGTGAACATCCCCGTTTCATCGTTGAGGTTCACCTCGCCGGTCTCGGCGGTAAGCCTGTCGGGACCGAGGTCGATGATCAGGTTTCCCCTGGCCTTGATCGTTCCCATATTGACGTCGTAGGCGATCCAGTCCGCCTTGATGGTCGTCAGCGTCCTGGTCTCGGTGACCGTAACAGGGGGTTGTTCATCCTCATCTGGTTCTTCCTCGAGGAGGGCGTCCCATTTCGACTCATCATCCTTCTTTTCCCTGACCACTTCCTCGGTTTTTTCCAGTACGACGTTGCCTTCGGCGATGATGCTCGGCGGGTTCTCGTAACGGGTCATCTTGTCGGCGGTTATGTTCCACTGACGTGCCTGGATGACATCAGCCTGGACGACCGCTGGGAGCAGGAGCAAAGCAGCAATGAAGAGCAAGGGAAGGACAAGGGGGGGGTGGATCGGGGATAATGTTCTGTCTGGGTTCACCTCGATCTTCTCCTGTGCGGTGCGGGAAAAGGACAAAAATTATGAAATTAATGGACAAGTTTTTGAAATGTACGCGTAGGGGCTGTTTGTGTCAAGGCAAAAGTCATAGATTTGAGTTGCCAACAGGAGTGAATTGATTTATGTATCAGGTCGGCGATAACTGAACATAATTTCTTGATATTCCTTTTGTTGTCAGACTGGAGAGGATTGATCTGCCCTGATCGTGACGAAAGGCTCAAAAACGCCTCTATGAATCATATCTTTGGTCCCGTCAATTCCAGACGGCTCGGACGGTCGCTGGGAATTGACCTCCTGCCCAGAAAAATATGCAATTTTGACTGTATATACTGCGAAGTCGGCCCCACCACGAATTTGACCTGCGAGCGCCGGGAATATGTCCCCACCGGGGAAATCATCGCCGAGATTGAGGAGTTCTGCTCCGATCCGGCGCGAATGGAATCAGTCGACGTGGTAACGGTCACCGCCAGCGGGGAGCCGACGCTGCACTCAGGGCTCGGCCGTATCCTGCGGTTTCTGAAGGAACGGACGGGCAAGCCGGTGGCGGTGCTCACCAACGGAACCAACCTGTCGCGACGGGATGTGGCCGCGGACCTGAGCGTTGCCGACGTGGTCATCCCTTCCCTGGATGCCGTACTGCCCGAAAGCTTCAGGAAGCTGAACAGGCCCGCCCGATGCGTCGACCTCGAGGAAATGATTGAAGGGCTGGTCGGCTTTTCCCATGCATTCACAGGGGAGCTCTGGCTGGAAGTCCTCATCGTCAAAGGCATCAATGACAGCGGGGAAAACATAGAGGCGCTCATCAAGGTCATCCGGCGCATGAAGCTGTCCCGGGTTCAGTTGAACACGGTTGCCCGGCCGCCGCTGGAGAAATTCGCCCGCCCGGTCAGCCGGGAGGCGCTGGAGGAGACCGCCGCCCGCATCGCCTCTGAAACGGCGGTTCCCCGGGTTGACATCATCGCCCACGGCATCAGCACCTTTGCCCGAACGGCGGAGGAAGGCAGAACCAAAATCAAGTTCGACTACCTGAAGCAGGAAGAACTGATTGGAGATATTGAACAGATGCTGCAAAGACGGCCCTGCACGGCCGAGGACATGAGCAGGACCCTGGCCCTGAGCGGTCCGGAAGAGGTTGAGCGGCTGCTTGAACCGCTGGTGAAGTCGGGAACGATAAAGAAACGACTCCACGAGGACAGGATCTATTATCTGTACGGCGGCAATCAGGAATAGCGGCTCGAAAAAGTTGAAGTTGAAGAGGAAAGTGAAACCATGACCGAAGAAAAACAAGGGGCTGCCGAGGCAGCCGAACACAGTAAAGAAGATCAGAAGGTGACCACGGGCGCCTGGTGGAAAAGTGCTTTCGGGATTTTTCCCAAGAAAAAGCAGCCGGCGGGGTCCACTGGAGAGAAGGCGGAGTCAGCAGGCGGAGGGACGGCCGCGGGAGAGGGCACCGGCAAGGAATCCCCGGGCAGGGGAGTGGCGGCTGAGAAAAGGGAACCGGAGACGGAAAAGAAGGCGGACAGAGCGGCTGAAGGGGGTGAGCCCGCGCGAAAGGCTCCGGCCCGAAGGCCCAGGAGACACAAACGCGGGCGTCAGCGAAACGCCGCCCCCAGCGAGGAGCAGGCGCAGCCGGACCAGGAGGCGGAAAAAAAATCGGACCAGGTGGTCACCAAACTGCTCATCAATGCCGAAGAGCCTGAGGAGTGCCGCATAGCGCTCATCGAGAACGGCCGGCTTGAATCCTTTCATGTCACCAGTGTGGTGCACGAGCGAACCAAGAACAACATCTACAAGGGCATCATTGTCTCTATTGAACCCAACCTGCAGGCGGCTTTTGTCGACATGGGGACGGAGCGCAACGGCTTTCTGCCGTTTGACGAGATACATCCCGAATATTACCGTGAGGACGTGGATGAAAGGAGCGCAAAGCTCATCGCCGAGCAGCAGTGGAAGAAGCTGAAGATTGAAAACGTGGTCAGAAAGGGGCAGGAAGTGCTCGTGCAGGTGGTCAAGGAGGTAACCGGCAGCAAGGGCGCCAACATAACGACCTACCTGTCCATCCCCGGCCGCTATCTGGTGCTCATGCCGGGCAGCGACAGCGCCGGGATATCACGCAAGATCGCCGGGGAGGAAAAGCGTTTCGAGCTCCGCGATATGATGAACAAAATGTCCATCCCCGAAGGGATCGGGTATATCATCCGCACGGCAAGCATTGAAATAACCAAGGCCTCGCTGCAGAAAGACCTGCGCTACCTCCTGCGCCTGTGGGAGGAAATCAAGAAAAAGGGGCAGGAAGTGAAAGCGCCCGCCTTGCTGTATGAGGATCAGGACATTGTCGTCCGCTTTCTCCGGGACCATTTTGTGCCGGAAATCGAGGAGATCCTGGTGGACACGGAAGAGTCCTACGAACAGGTGCAGCAGTTCGTCAACCTTCTGCCCCCGACCCAGCGCAAGGTGAAAATCAGGCTGCACCGGGGCGCCCGGCCGATATTCAATCTGTATAACATCGAGGAGCAGATTGAGTCGATCTACAAGCCCCAGGTACAGCTCCCTTCCGGGGGCTCCATAGTCATCAGCCCCACCGAGGCGCTGGTGGCCATTGACGTCAATTCCGGCCGCACTTCCAAGGACAGCAATTTCGAAGAGTCGATCTTCCTGGCGAACATGGAGGCGGCCTCCGAGCTTGCCCGGCAGCTCCGGCTTCGCGACCTGGGCGGCCTGATCGTTGTCGACTTCATCGATATGCGGAGCAAGAAACACATCCGCGAAGTGGAGAAGCAGGTCAAGCAGAGCATGAAGCGGGACAAGGCCAAGGTTGACATCAGCACCATTTCCCGCTTCGGCCTGATGCAGATTTCCCGGCAGAAGATGGGCGCGCCCATTGAAAAAGGGAGCTACCGGACATGCGAATACTGCAACGGCCGAGGGGTTGTCAAAACGGTGGAAACCAGGGCCCTTTTTTACCTGCGCCGTATTCAGACCGGAGTCGGCAGGAAAAACGTCAAGCGGGTGGAATGCTCGCTGCCGGTGGACGTCGCCCAGTATCTCCTGAACAATAAACGGGAAGAGCTCGCCGAACTGGAAAAGAGACACCAGGTGAGCATCGACATTATTTTAAAGCCCGAGATGAAGCCCGGGGATCACAAGATCGAATTCCTTGAGTCCTGAGCGGGACGGGAAAAGATAAAGGACTTGTACAAACGGGGCAGGTCGGGTAATATCGCCTCCGTTTGCGCCAGTAGCTCAGCTGGATAGAGTGCCGGACTACGAATCCGTAGGTCGGGGGTTCGAATCCCTCCTGGCGCGCCAGAAAATCAGGGATCGCGGAAAATTTTAAATTCCGCGATCCCTTTTTTTGTCTATCTGTGTCCCACTGTGCAGAGGATGAACAATACCCTTTCCCTATTTGTCCTCGGTGGCGGAGACCGCGGGGGTTTCCGCCTGGGCAGAGGCTTCCCTGGAGGCGGGGGTGGGGCGGAATCCGGGCAGGAGTTTCTTGATATTCATGGCCTGGGCCATGATGGTCATATAGGCCTTCCGGCGGGCCGCGAGGTCGTCGGGATCATTGCTGGCGGCGAATGACCGGAGAGACTTGCGCTCCTTCTCTGTACGGGTGACATAACCGAGGATGATCTCGGGAATGTCGTAGTGGTGAATGGTGTTGTACCTCACGCCCCGTCCGTTTTCCACGAAGAAGATCCGATTCAGGTTGAGATAGCCTTCCTTTTTGCCGAGATAGTTGAGGTTCCGGTATGTGTCCGGCCCGTAGCGAAGCGGCGGCAGGTGGTCGCTCACCAGGATGATCAGGCTGTCCGGGTCGATGCGCACCAGTTCATTCACGTAGTCTGCTATAGCCCTGGTACGGTAGTAGTACTGGTTGACGGAGCGCTGCAAATGGTCGTCATCGGGTCCCTTCCCGTAAACCCGAACAACCTGGGGCCGTTTTTCCGTGTTGATCACGTTGGGAGTGTGGCCGTACATGGTCATCACATAATTGAACAAGGGAGTGGCGGAGTGCTCCTTGAGCCAGGAGGAAACATACTTCAGGTTCTGGCCCAGGAGGTCGCCGTCGAACATGTACTTCTCGTCGCCGACATCCCCGAGGGATAAATAGCTTTCCATGGCCGGCGCGTATTCCCTGGGGTAATAGGCTTTGTCAAAGCCGATCCCCTCGTAGGCATTGGTCGAATTGAAAAAATCGGGCCGGAAACCGTTGGCGGCAACGGTATGGTAGCCGCCTTTACCGAGGATGCTGGGCAGGCAGGGAGTATCGGCCCCGGTGAAGACATTGAACTCCACCCCGGAGAGCTCCCTCATGGCGGGGACCCCGCAGAGCAGCTCAAACTCGGCCTGGGCCGTTGCACCACCGAAGACCGGGGAAATGGACAGCCCTCCCTTGCGCTTGAATATCTTCTCAAAATCGGGATGGGCAGGGTTGCGGGAGAATCCGGCGTCCAGGAGGAGTTCCGGGTCGAGGAAGCTTTCCAGGACGATGAGGTGCACGTTCCGCCTGCTCCGCTGCTCCTTGACCTTGGCGATCACCTTGTCAACGTCCAGGAGATAATAAGGATTTTCCAGGTAGTGGGCGGTCTTTTCCCGCATACTCTTCCGCCTTGCCTCGTTGTAGAGGGTCATGCTTATCCGGCCGTTGTTGGCGACGCTCATCACATCGGAATAGGTGACGATTCCCTTCTGGGTCTTCTCAAATGCTTTCATGAATGCGGCTGGATACGACTCAACCGCGACGAAAAGGGCTGCGAGGGGCAGGGCGCCCAGGGCCATTGGCAGCACGGCGCCCCAGCGTACGGTCAGGAAAAAAATCAAGAGGGAGGTCCCGATCATGGCGATGAGCAAGGCCTTGAGCCAGAGCGGCATGACGGCCATCAGCTCCGGGACCTCGGCCAGTTCGATGAGGCGCGGCAGCCTGCCGAACTGGAGGTGGTAGAAATCGTACACCGCGTAGAGCATCACGATGGGAGCGGCGACAATCACCGGCTGCAGGGGAGTCTTCCGGGTTATTGTATTCCCGAAAAAGTAGCAGTAGAGGAGCAGGGGAATTTCAAACCTCCAGGCCTGCATCAGCGAGGGCAGTCCGCCGTACAGCTCCATTATCCTGGTGTAGCCGAGGAGAAGAAGCACAAAAAAGACGTAGCGGTTGAGGAGCAGGAGTTGCAAGAAGTCGAATAGGCGAATGGACAGGGTCATAAAGGGCTCACGGTGCAATAGTGTGCAGTACACCCTCCAGGAGAAATCAAATCAAAGGCGTAAACTATACCGAAATATTTATTTTTTTCATCAGTTTATTAGCATATCCTGACCGCGCACCGGCGACCTGGTTTTGACCGGTGGGTTTTCGTACCAAGGGCTCGCGGCATATCGAAATCACCCGTTCGTTTGGACATTGACAGTCGGCGGTACGAAAGGCCCCATTTCAGGGTTCTGACGGCGGCCGGAAATCATTGCCTGACGTTGGCCAAGGCGCTGGACTTTGCCGAGACAGAGGGCATCGCTGTGGGGCTGGTTCGTCAACCCCCCCCCATTTGTTTCTGCAGCGATGGCCGCAGAGAAGGTACAGAGATTCCCTCCAAAATTTTACCAGACGGCAAAAAGAGAGACAACCGATGCGTTCAATACGGCCACTGCTTCTGCCTGCAGATCGGGATAGTGCATCGGCAGGGCAGTTGTTTCCGTGGTGGGGCGATTTTTTTTTTGCACTTGTTTATGCCTGTCTTGACATATATCAAGCTTGGCATATAGAATAAAAGTATTCATAACGTCCGTTGTGAACGTAAATCCTTGTCCAAAAAAGGAGGTTATTGTGAAAATTCATTTGAATTTCCTGGTGTTCTTCTCGTTGCTTGCCTTTTCCCTGCCGTGGTCGGCTTCAGCCGAGCCCCTGAATCTTTATGCCGCCGGAAGCCTGAAGTCGGCCATGGGTGCTATAGCCGCGTCCTATGAAAAAATTTATGGGACCGCAATAACGACAAAATTCGGCCCCAGCGGCCTGCTGACAAAAGCGATTGAAGAAGGGGAAGCGGCCGATGTGTTCGCTTCCGCGAATATGGGGCATCCGGAAAAACTCGCTGCCGGCGGCTGGGGCGGTCCGGTGGTGCTGTTTGCCCGTAATCAGCTTTGTGCGCTGGCCCAACCCGGAGTGGATGTAACGACGGACAATTTCCTTGATACCCTTTTGAGCAAGGACGTCAGGGTGGGAACATCAACTCCGAAAGCGGATCCCAGCGGTGACTATGCCTGGGAACTCTTCAAAAAGGCCGACGCGGTAATGGCTGGGAGTTTTGCGACCCTTTCCGGCAAAGCCCTGCAGCTGACCGGCGGGCCGGACAGCCCCAAGGCTCCCGAGGGGGTCAATCAGTACGGATGGGTAATGGGCGACAAGAAGGCCGACGTTTTCCTTACCTATTGCACCAACGCCGTACTGGCCAAAAAGGAAGTACCGGACCTCAAGATCGTCAGGATACCTGGAGACCTTTCCGTTGGGGCCGATTACGGCATGATAGTCAGGAATGGAGCCTCGCCCGAGGCTTGGAGACTGGCCATGTTTCTCCTGTCGCCCGACGGCCAGAAGGTGTTGAAGGAATACGGCTTTGAAGCCGCGGCCGTGCCGGAGGAGAAATAGAGGGAGGAAGGTGCGGGCACAACGGGATAACCGCGGCGGCTCCCTCGGAGAGGCGACCGACGGAGATCAACCCCCTGGTTATCCCAAATTTTCAGGGTTAAGGCCCGCTTTACGTCCGGCCGATACAAGAATTGTCAGACAGTTCGCCCTGACGCAAAGGGAAGATCTTATTGTCAGGGCTCAAAAATCGGAAAAACAGTAAGTTACGGAATTGCGTCGGCAGTCCGCTTGGTCGGCCGGTTTCGGGGCAACAGAGGCGCATTGCCTATCACCTTGAAATGGAGGGAGCACGATGAAAAGACGTATGGCAATGGTTCTTTCCTTGGCGGCTTGTCCGGTGTTGTTTTCCGGGACGCCATGCTTGGCGGACAAGGTTGATCTGCTGATCGAGAAACTGGTTGATAAGAACATTCTGACGCGTTCCGAGGCGACTGAAATGCTGCAGGCCATAGAAGCGGAGGCCGCAAAGGAGGCAGCCGAGCCGGCGGTGACGCCAGAGGGCGGCGGAGTTCCGGAGTGGGTCAGCAAGATTAAGCTCAAGGGCGATATGAAGGTTCGCTACGAGCATATTGATACCGATGAAAAAGTGGACCGGGACAGAGGGCGCTTCCGCCTCCGCCTGGGCGCCGAAGCCGCGGTCACCGACTCGGTGAAGGTGGGTTTCGGACTGGCCTCCGGAGGTTCCAATCCCCGTACCACGATTCAATCGTTCAGTGATACCTTCAGCAGCAAGGATGTTTCCATCGATTACGCCTACGCGTCGTACCAGCCGTTCGATGAAATGACCCTCACCGGCGGAAAGATGAAGAACCCCCTCTGGCTCCCCGGCGATCTTCTCTGGGACACCGATATCAATCCGGAAGGGGCTGCTGCCCGCTTCTCCTGGAAATTCGGTTCCGCTTTGGAGCTGTTTGTTACTCCCATGTTCTTCGTCCTTGACGAGCTGAGCAGCACCTCGAGTGATCCGGTCATGTATGCCGTACAACCCGGCGTCAGGCAGAAGATTACGGACAACATCGACCTGACCCTGGCAGTTGCGGCGTACGGATTTTCAAACGTGAAAGGTTCCGTCCTGGATTACTCCAGCGGCAGCAATACGCTTTCGGGAGACGGCCTTCTTTACGACTACGATTCCATAGGTGTAGGGGCGGAACTGGGATTCACCGAGGTCGGTTTCCTGCCGTATTTTGCATTCTTCGGTGAGTATATCAATAATCCGGATCCGGATGACGAAAATGAAGGATATCTCGCCGGGCTGAAGTTCGGTCACAAGAAGGTCGCAGCTTTCGGCCAATGGCAGGTGAAGTATTCCTACCGGCATATCGAAACGGACTCCTGGCTCGACATCTTTCCCGATTCAGCCTTCTTCGGCGGAGCAACCAACGCGAAAGGGCATGAGGGCATTTTCATCTTCGGTCTCAACAAATATGTCGACCTGACGGTTGATTACTATGCCACCGAAGAAATCGAGGGCGACATATCGCAGAATGTCCTCCAGATGGATGTGAATGTGAAGTTCTGATGAAATCGCTTCCCGTTGTCCAGGGGCGATGCAGGTTTTTGCTTCGTATCGCCCTGTTTATTTTTTACAAGGAGGAAAAAATGAAAATGATGCAGGCAGGTTTGGCCATGCTATTCATCCTGGCGCTTTCCGGTACGGCCTGTGCGGCCTATCACCACATGGGGGAATTTGATTCCGACAGCTTTCTCGCTGTTTATCCCGAGATGGCCGGGACCAAACTTGACAGTTGCACTCTCTGTCACAGCGGCGGACAGTACCAGAATGCAAAGGGTGTTTGGGTTGTTCTCGGCAGCTGCCAGTGGTGCCATTACACATATGGATATGATGCCAGCGGCGAAATCGATGAAACCATGAACCAGTATGGCAGGGACTTCAGGGATGCCGGACGCAACGTGGGCGCCGTTGCCGTTATAGAACAGATAGACTCCGACGGGGACGGGTTTGTCAACATTGACGAGATCGCCGCCATCAGGTATCCCGGCGATAGCAACGATGATCCCACCAAAGTACCGGCACCCTACCGCATCTATACCAGGGAACTACTTGAAACCCTGCCTCAGCACATCCAATTCATGCTGATGAATACCCACAAGTCCGACGACTTCTATGCCGAGTACACCGGTGTGCCGATGGAGACCCTGCTCCAGAATGCCGGGATTCTGGACAATGCGACCGGCATTCAGGTCTATGCGGCCGACGGTTGGGCCCAGTACCATCCGCTCACGCCCGATCCCGACCCTCTTCTGTACCATGTCTCTGGATCCTATCCTCCGGCACCCTACTATTATGATGCGGAAGCGGACATCTCCCTGAATCCTCTGTACGGTTGGTGCGATTACAGTGCAACATCCAATGCCGGCCGCGCGCACGGCGACGCAATTGTAAACATCAATGGCCTCAGAATGATCCTGGCTGTCACGAGAGACGGTGACTATCTGGATACCGGCCAACTGGGCACGGACAACAAACTTGACGGGGAAGGCCCGTTCAGGGTGGTGCCGCCCCAGAAAATCCCCGGTCCGCCGGACCAGAGATCAACTTCCGGCGTGCAGGATGTCATCTGGCCCTTTGATAACACGGCGGATCATAATGCCGGATATTCCAGCCGAACCGTGACCATGGTCAAGGTCGAGCCGCTGCCCGAAGGGACGACGGACATCGACATTCTGGAGGCCGGCTGGGACTTCGTCGATGAGAACAGGATCATGGTGTACGGCGCCATCGACCCCATTCCCAACGTCCTGGAAAAACTGGACGAACTGATTGCAGATGTCCGGGTGCTGGAGGACGAAGCCTTTAAAAACGAAGTATTCAAGCTGAAACTGGAGGAACAGGCTGCAATCGCGCTGAAGCTTGTGCAAAAGGGCGCGTACAAGGCCGCCTTGAATAAGATGAGCAATGTCATCATGCAAAGAATGGACGGCTGCGTTGCTGACGGCTCGGTTGCAAGCGATGACTGGCTCACCGTTTGCGAGAGTCAGAAAAGGCTGTACTGGCAGGTTCGTGAAATTGCCGTTCTGACCGAAATCGCCGCCTCGGAGCAGTATTGAATCACCCCTGTGGTTGTGCGGACACCATCGTTTCGAGGTCAAGGAGGAAGGCGATGAAGTATTTAGTTGCTGTAGATGATACCGATATGCCCGGAACATCGGGAACCGGAAAGCTTGTTCAGGAGCTGTGCGGAATTTTACAAGATACCGGTTGGGGGGTCAGTTCCCCTGTTTCAAGGCATCAGTTATACGTGCACGATGCTATTCCGTTTACATCGCATAACAGCGCCATGTGTGTGCAAGTGGACCTGTTCGATGCCGGAAAGGAGGATCTTGTTGCTTATCTTGGCGGTTTTTTGGAAAAACAGGCTGCCCATGGCTCTGATCCCGGCCTTTGCGTAGCGGAACTGGGCAGCGAGCTGGATAGGTCCCTGTTGATCGAATTCGGAATCAAGGCCAAATCGGAGATCGTTTTCAAGGCCGACGCTTACAACATTGCTGAAAAAACAGGAATCCATCTTTCCGAGCATGGCGGAACGGGGCTGGGGGTAATCGGGGCAGTAGCCGGCATGGGGCTTTGTCTTGCCGGCAATGATGGTCGATATCGGGGATGGTATGATTTCGGCAAGGCGGGTGATGTTGTCCCCGCGGGCTTGCTCAAAACTCTCGGTTTTGACGGCCAGATCATTACCGTAGCGGGTGACGTACTCGACCCCGGTGAGCCGCTGATGATCGCATCCGAAAAAACAAAGGCTGTCCGGAAAAACGGCCGGCCGGTTATCCTGGCACGCGACTGCAATGGCGTTGGCGGAAAAGGGCAGGCAAGGTACCGAACGTTGACCAGTCAGGAAGCAAAAACCTATTAGCGCCCCGGAATGGCGCGCGATTCCGTTCGGGAGAAAACCCTGGAATTCGTCCTGGAATCGAATATAATGGAGACCATGCGCCCGCAATGTAGCAGGCAGAATTCATTGAAAGAACATTATTCCCGGCTCCAGGAGGAAATATGGCAAAACTGATTAAAGAGGAAGAGGGCAAGGGCAGGCTGCATATCGACTCACCGATGATGGGGGAATCGCTCGTCAGCAAGGAGTTCCTGAAAACCACCGAAGCCTGTGAGTATTTCAGGATGCATCCGGATATCAACGTGTTGAAAATAGGCGGCCAGAGCATCATGGACAGGGGGGCGAAGGCCATCCTTCCCATTGTTGACGAACTGATACAGCTCAAGGACGAGTATAAGCTTCTCATCATGACCGGCGGCGGCACTCGGGCCCGGCATGTCTACAACATCGGGGTCGACCTTGGCATGCCCACCGGCGTTCTTTCAAAACTGGGAGATAAGGTGTCCTGGCAGAACGCTGAAATGCTCTCGGTGCTTCTGGCCAAACACGGCGGGGTGAAAATAGGGCATGGTGACAATCTGGAGCAGTTGACGATGTTCTGCCGACAGGGATATCTGCCCATCACCTACGGCATCCCGCCGTACGGGTTTTTTGAGCACCCGGCGGAGTTCGGTTCCATTCCCCCGCATCGGACCGACTGCGGCGCGTTTCTTCTGGCCGAGAATATCGGCGCAAGGAGTCTGATTTATCTCAAAGATGAAACCGGTCTCTATGAAAAGGATCCCAAGAAGGCGGGCAAGAAAGCTGAATTGCAATTTTTCAACAGAATTTCCGTGGACGAACTGATGGCGCTGGACCTTGACGACCTGATCATCGAGCGGCCGATACTCAAGATGCTGAAACAGGCCAAGTGTTTGAAAGAACTTCAGATCATCGATGCCCTCAACCGGCCGGAATTGATCCGTCAGGCCCTTGAAGGGAAACAGGTCGGGACCGTAATCCACAAGTAAGCAAAAAGAAACGGCAGTATCTTCAGAGAAGATACTGCCGTAGGTTCAGCCTCTGGACCCGTCCTTTTTGCCGGTACCGTGGGCGGGCAGATAAATGACCTGAGCGCCGGTTTCAGCCGCGATTGCTTCAAGCTCGTTTTTCCGCATATGATCCGCATACACTTTCAGATCGCCTCCGATTACTCCGACAACTCGAAACCGCGGTTTTTTTTCGCCTTGCCCGATTTTCCTTCTTTCCCGAACAAATATCTTGCTCATGATGTGCCTCCGAGGTTGAATTGGCTTGAATGCATTTGGCGGGTGCATTCCATTTCTGAAAATATTATATATCCTTAAAGGATATATGTCAACGAGGTATTTATGGAAGAAAAGAATATGCCTGGGTCAGGGCGGCAGGAACGGTATATCCAGGCATCGATCCTCCTGGGATTATATGCCGGGCCTTCGTACGGCTATGAGTTGATCAACGTGATTCAACAGTACGGATTCATCGAAGGGGCTGCGCCGCCGGGAATGATTTACCGGCATCTGCGGCAAATGGAGGAGGACAATCTGGTCCGGTCGGAATGGGAAACCCCGGAAAGCGGAGCGGCAAAACGGATCTATACGATAACCGAGGAAGGCCGGGAGGTGCTGGATCTCTGGGTTCGATTCATGGAGAATCAGGCGGCAAAATTGCTCGACTTTGTCCGGAAGTATCGGACTGAAGGACCGAAGAAGACAGCAGACGATGAATAACTCATGCCCTGCCGCACCTCCGCACCTGGACTGAAGAGTGTTCAAAAAAAATGGAGGCTCCTCAGCCGCCCGGAGGACCAACGGTCCGAGCCGGCCAGGACGTTTCCGCGTTCGGTTGCACGGGATTGATGTCGGGATATTGCCGGCAGGTAATGTCCTTTGTTGATTTCTCACTGCAAAAGGAGAATGCCATGAAATTGAGTGCCAGAAATTTGTTGAAGGGAAAGGTTGTCAAGATCACGCCGGGTGCGGTGAATGCCGAAATCGAACTCGAATTGACGGGCGGCCAGAAGATTGTCTCGATCATCACCATCAATTCGGTGAAAAGGCTGGGACTGGAGGTCGGCAAGGAAGCCTATGCAATGGTCAAGGCTTCAAGCGTGATGATCGCGGTTGATTAAGAGGCTGAAATTATGAGAAACATCGGCTAACCAGCCCACCCCTTCATGGAGAAAGCGGGCGGAGATGTTCGCCCAGCAGGGTAAGAGTACCGCGGGCAATCTCCCCATGAGCCTCCTTCCCCGCGCAATCCAACCCTTCGCCTGCCCCGGTGCCATTATGTTCTTGGGCTCCGGGTCAGGCTGTTCATGGATTTTTGCCGTTGCATGTCAGGGTGCCCGGCCGGCGCCAAGTGGCGCCCAAAGGAGGGAAATCAGCTCGATTCCTTGCCATGGATTGCGGCATGCCTGTTATTCCGAGAGCAGAACGACCGAATAACTGTTGAACAGCACCCATGCTTCATCACCCTCCGCCAAATCGAGGCGCCGCGAGCTTTCCGTTGTGACAATCGAACACACCTCGGTGCCGTCCGCAATCCGCACGATATATTCAGTATTGAGTTCGCCCCTGGTGATTGTGTCAACAACGCCCTTGAACATATTGTCCGCGCTGGACCTGCGGTCATCGCCTCCTTTTTGCACTATGACCCAGGGTGCCTTGACCTCGGCGGTGATCAGTTGGCCTCTTTTCAGGTTCAGCTTCTTCATGCTGTCGTTGGTGATGATCGTCGTAATCTGTTGTCCGCCCATGGTGACCAACTTGACTCGGGTCTGGATGTCCCCCTTCTGCATGGTGTGGATCTTGCCGTAAAACGAATTGCGGGCACTGGTTCGGCGGGCGGACTCTTTTTCCATGAACAACCTCGTAACGTGCTGGATGTCCTCTTCGGAAAAGGAAAGATGGGATGTGGTCAGGTTGGGAGTGGAATGACCCAGAAGAATCTGGACGGCAGGCAGAGGCATGTTGTTCTGCATCAATTCAACCCCGCGCGACCGGCGAAGGACTTCCGGCGCTCCAAGGTGTTTCGGTATTCCACAGGCAGCGGCCCGTTCGTAGAATTTGCGCCGGATAAATCCCGGGTCGACGCTGAGCGTTTTCCGTCTTTGGTCAGGATCATTCATGAGCTCCCTGAGTTCCCGGCTGAAGGATTCGGAAATCTGCACTTTACGCGGGGCGCGGCCCGGATCATCCAGCCTGCGGCCGAAGATGATGAAATGATTTGCAAAATCGATGTCCCGTCCCGGATCGAGGCGCAACACCTCGTTCAGCTTTGCCCCCGTGTAACGAATGAGCAGGAAAATGAGGAGGATGCGGCGACGGGCCGCGCGCACGTCGGCGCGCGATGCCGCCTCAGACCATTGGCGGAAGGAACGCTCCATTTGATGGAGTTGGACCGGGTCCAAGAATTTGTCCCGATCCGGTGCGGATATGATCCGGCCGTGACTGCTCCGTTCCCCCATCGACAGTGGCAGGGGGCCAATGCCCGATTTCTTGACTTGTTTTCCTGTTTTCATGATCCCTCAACCGGTTACGAATCTTGCAGCATTTTCTTAATTTCGTTTGACATCTTTATGGATTGTCAATAATGTCACGATAAATAAAATAATCATGTCTGTTCGTCAAGAAGAACAGCAGCAAGGCAGCAGGGAAAAACGGACGCGAAAAGAATATTTTGGGGATGACTATGGATGGGAAACAGGAACTGACTGAGCGCCAATCAGCCAGCCACGCGGCCTATCGCTTCAACCGTATGGAATTTGCCGGTTCTCTCGGAGATCTGGGAACCATTTTGCCCCTGGCCATCGGCATGATCCTGATCAATGGTCTCAGCCCGTTGGCCCTGTTCCTTGCCGTCGGTCTGTATTACGTTTTTGCCGGTCTCTATTTCAGGGTAACCAGCCCCGTTGAGCCGATGAAGGTCATCAGTGGCTATGCCATTGCCACCGGCATCACCGCCAGCCAGATTCAGGCCTCAAGTTTATGGATTTTTCTGGTTCTGTTGATCATCGGCGGGACCGGGGTCATCACCCTGATCGGCCGATATATCCCAAAACCGGTTGTCCGCGGGGTCCAGCTGTCCACCGGTGTCCTGTTGGTTACCCAGGGGGTAAAGCTGGTGCTGGGCACCTC
>Ga0265293_10001656_pt1 | contig 47823 bp, 39 predicted proteins | sample Munlanlewell138R_FD_192505 | JGI IMG/M metagenome (GOLD analysis project Ga0265293, IMG submission 192505) | Leachate microbial communities from a municipal landfill in Southern Ontario, Canada - Leachate well 138R | ecosystem: Engineered > Solid waste > Landfill > Unclassified | place: Canada... | reverse complement strand
CAGACTGGCCCGCCATCCCCTTTGGTCATATCGTCTGCCCAGACGGCCTGGTGATGTGCGGCAACAGCACCTTTCGTCTGACCGTCAACGGTCGCGGTGGTCATGCCAGCCAACCTGAACTCTGCCGTGATCCGGTGCTCGCCGCCAGCGCCATCACCTTGGCCTTACAGCAAATCATCAGCCGCCGCCTGGCACCACAACAGGCGGCGGTGGTCAGTGTCACCTCCATTGACGCTCCCAGCGGCGATACCATTATTCCTTCAAAAGCCGTGATTGGCGGCAGCATCCGTATGCCGGACAGCCAAACCAAAAATCAGATTCTCGAACTGATCAAAGACATTAGCCAGCAGACCGCGAAAGCCTATGGGGTGGAGTGCGATGTCGACATCACCCCCCGCTACAACGCCACCATCAATCACCCGCAGCAGGCTCAGCGGGTTCGCAACCTCTGGGCGGAGGAGTACGGTGCCATTGCCATTGCCCAACATTTGCCAATGCCGGTGATGGCCTCCGAGGATTTCAGCTACTATCTGCAGGAAATTCCCGGTGCCTTTGCCCTTGTCGGCGCCGATGATGGCGCCGATCATCAGGCGCCCTGCCACAGCCCCCATTACGACTTTAATGACCGCCTCACCGCGCTGGTTACCAGGCTGTATTCCCGTCTCGCCGGTATTCCAGCACCCCGACAATCCTCAAAGTAATTGCCAGACAGCGGCTTGGCCGCGCGCCACATTGCCGCATTCGCAACATCAGCACCAGGAGAAAACCATGAGTATTTTTGACGACAGAGAATCCGACATCAGAGCTTACTGCCGGGTTTATCCCACGGTATTCAAAACCGCCGTCAATGCCCGCCAGACCGATGAACAGGGCAAGGAATATATCGATTTTTTTGCCGGTGCCGGCGTTCTCAATTTTGGCCACAACAATCCGCGCATGAAGGCCGCCATGATTGCCTACCTGGAGAGCAACGGCGTCACTCACAGTCTGGATATGCACACCACCGCCAAGCGCCGCTTTATGAAAACCTTTGTCAGCACCATTCTCAAACCCAGAAATATGCCCCACAAAATGCAGTTTATGGGGCCGACAGGCACCAATGCGGTGGAAGCCGCCCTCAAGCTGGCGCGCAGGGCAACGGGGCGAACCGAGATTGCCGCCTTTAGCCACGGTTTTCACGGCATGACCCTGGGCGCCCTCGCCTGCACCGCCAACCAGTATTTTCGCGGCGCCGCTGGCGTTCCTCTCAACAACGTCAATCACTACCCCTTTGGCTGTGCAACCACCTGCCCCGACTGCAAGCTGGGCTGTGGCGACGCTGTCATCGACCGCCTGCGCGCCCTCTATAGCGACAGCTCCAGCGGCGTCGAACCGCCAGCGGCCTTCTTGCTTGAGACCATCCAGGCAGAAGGGGGTGTCAACCTGGCCGACAAGGGCTGGCTGCAATCACTGGCGGCACTGAGTAAAGAGGTGGGCGCACTGCTGATTATTGACGACATTCAGGTGGGCTGCGGTCGCACCGGCTCCTATTTCAGTTTTGACGATCTCGGCATTGACCCCGACATCATCTGCCTTGCCAAAGGGGTTGGCGGCATGGGCACACCCCTGGCGCTCAACCTGGTCAAACCCGAGTACGACAAGCTCTGGTCTCCCGGCGAACACACCGGCACCTTTCGCGGCCAGGGGCTGTCTTTCGTCGCCGGCACCGAAGCCCTTGGCTACTTTGAGGACGACAGTCTGATGAAAACGGTGACCGCCTGGGGTGAAAAAATCCGGGTGGCGCTAGCGCCCCTCGAAAAAGAATTCAGCGCTGTCGATGTGCGCGGCAAGGGCATGATCGTCGGCCTCGATGTCAGCAAGGGCGACAATGCCAAAGCCATCGTCAGCAAATGCTTTAGCCGCGGCCTGCTTGTCGCCAGCTGCGGTACGGGTGGTCGTGTCGTCAAACTGATTCCCCCCCTGACCATTTCGGAAGAGGATTTGCTGGCGGGTCTCGATATTCTTGTCGACACCACCAGAGAAGTGATGGAGGCGGCATGAAACAGCGCGACGATATGGTCTTCCCTTTTGCGGAGTACGAGCGCCGCCTTGCCGAGTTGCGCCAGCATATCGCCGAGCGCCACCTGGATGCGGTGGTGATTACAGATCCTGAAAACATCATGTACCTCACCGATTACCAGACCACCGGCTACTCCTTTTTTCAGGCTCTGGTGGTGCCTCTGGATGGCGAGCCTTTTATGATCACTCGAGCCATGGAGGAGTCCAATGTCATTGCCCGCACCTGGGTGGAGATCACCCGTCCCTACCCGGATACCGGCGACGCCATTCAAATGCTGGTGGACGCTCTGCGGGAATTTGGCCTCGCCAAAAAACGGATTGGTTACGAGCGCAACAGTTATTTCTTTCCCGCCTATCAGCAGGATTTTATTCACACCACCTTGACCGACGGCAAGCTTCTCGACTGCTTTGGTATTGTCGAGCAGGGTCGCGTGCGCAAGTCTGCGGTGGAAATTGAACTCATGCACAAGGCAGCCCAGGCCACTGAAGCGGGCATGGCTGCGGGGCTTGACGCCAGTGTCGCCGGCGCCACAGAAAATGAAATCGGCGCCGCCATCAGCGCCGCCATGTTCAGAGCCGGCGGCGACGCCCCCGCAGTGATGCCCTATGTCACCTCGGGGCCGCGTTCCATGATTGGCCACGCCACCTGGGAGGGGCGCACGGTGCAACCGGGGGAGCATGTATTTCTCGAAGTGGGCGGCTGCTACCGCAGATACCACACCGCGATGATGCGCACCGTTGTGACGGGGAAATTGAGGGCTTCCATGTACCACGCCCAGGAACGCATGAAAGCGGCGCTCCACGCGGTTCACGAAAATTTTCAGCCGGGAATGACCGTGTCCGACGCCGACAATCTGGTGCGCAAAATTATTTCCCAAAATGATGTGGGTGCCCGCCTGGTGACGCGCTCGGGCTACTCCATAGGCATCGCCTTTCCCCCCAGTTGGGATGAAGGCTACATCCTCAGCCTCAAGCAGGGAGAGTCCACCATTCTCGAAGAGGGCATGACCTTTCACATCATTCCCTGGATGTGGGGTGTGGACGGCGACAAAACCTGCGGTATTTCCGACACCATCTATATCACTAAGGATGGCTGCAAATCGTTCTTTACTCTCGACAGGGATTTTCGTGTCAATCCACACGAGCCTGCGTCACTGCCAAACATGGCGCAGACAAACAAATTACCCGACAAATCCCTGCCAAAACAGGAACTCGCCGCCGTTAAAACTCTCCACGCCGGTTCTGACGACAATTCGCCCGCCCAGAACAACAAGGCGCGCCCTTCCCGGCAACCTGATGACAAGGAGAACAAATGATGATGCTGACCGCCACCAATCCCTTTACCGGCGCGTCCTTTGGTGAATATTCGGCGTTGAGCCAGAAACAGGCAAGCGCCCGTATCGGCGACGCCCAGAGCGCATTTCCTGCATGGCAAAAAGCGACCTTTGCCGACCGGGGCGCAGTGCTCTGCAAGGTTGCCGCCAAGCTGCGGGAAAACAAGCACCAATTGGCAGAGCTGATGGCCATGGAAATGGGCAAGCCCATTAAAGAGGGCGAGCCCGAAGTCGAAAAAGCGGCTTGGTGTGCCGAATACTACGCCGAGCAGGGGGAAAAATTTCTTGCCGACGAGGTTATCGCCTCAGATGCCAGCCTCAGCTATATTCGCCACCAACCCCTGGGTACTGTGCTGGGTATTCTGCCCTGGAACGCGCCCCTGTGGCTCGCCTTTCGCTTTTTGGCACCGGCGCTGATGGCGGGCAATACCTGTGCGATGAAACACGACCCCAATGTTCCCGGCTGTGCCCTGGCCATTGAAAATATCTTCACAGAAACGGGGGCGCCCAACAATATTATGGTGAATCTGGCCATTGCCACAGATCAGGTGGAAGCGGCGATTCGCGACCCCCGCATTGCCGGCGTCTCCTTTACCGGTTCCACAGCGGCGGGCAGAAAAGTCGCCACCATCGCCGGCGCCGAAATAAAACCGGTGGTGCTGGAACTGGGCGGTTCCGACCCCTGCATCGTGATGGCCGACGCCGACCTCGACAAGGCGGCAGATACCGCCACCTTGTCGCGCATCATCAATGCCGGCCAGTCCTGTATCGCCGCCAAGCGTATTATTGTTGAAACCCAGATTTACGACGACTTTATCGAACGCCTCAAGCAGCGCCTCGCCGCCCTCAAGCTCGGCGACCCTCTGCAAAGAACCACCGATGTGGGACCTCTCGCCCGCAAAGACCTGCGCGACAATCTGGAGCGGCAGGTGGCGCAAACCCTGGGCGCGGGCGCCCGTTGCACCTATAAAAGTGAAGTGCCCGAGGGCGACGGTTTTTTCTATCCGATGACCCTGCTGACCAACGTCGCCTCCGGCATGTGCGCCTTTGACGAGGAAACCTTCGGCCCGGTGATGGCCGTAACCTATGCAGACAATATCGACGCGGCGCTGCAAATTGCCAACAACACCAACTACGGCCTCGGCGCCGCCATCTGGACAAACAACAGCGCTCATATTGAGCGCGCCATTAACGAGCTGGAGTCAGGTCAGGTGGCGGTCAACGGCATTGTCAAAACCGATCCGCGACTGCCCAGCGGCGGCATCAAAAACTCCGGCATTGGCCGGGAGCTTGGCCCCCAGGGCATTCGCGAATTCGTCAATATCAAACAGGTGTGGATAAAATAGTTCGAGCACTGCCAATATTCAACAATCCTCAACAGTCCTGGCCGCCAACCGGATTTAAGCCATCGCAGCCAAGTAAGTCGGAAATATGGGGGCATGTATCGTTCAATCCTCAGGTGGGGCTGCCCCCTGGTAGGCATTGAGATCGTCGGCGCTGGATACCCTGTCGCGGCCATGGTGTTTGGCGTGGTAGAGGGCAGCATCGGCAAGACGGATCAGCTTCTCCCACTCATCACAATGATCGGGAAAAGCCGCGATACCGAAAGAAGCGGTCACGACTGGTAGCTGTTGCCCCTGAAATTCCAGTTTCAGTGAGGCCATGTTGCAGCGCAAGCTCTCAGCCCGTTCGCGACAATTTTCCAAACTGGCGCCCGGCAACAATAGAAAAAATTCTTCGCCACCGTAACGACAGGGAATATCCTCGCCGCGCACATGGGAACCCAAATAACGGGCAAACTCTTTCAGCAACAAGTCTCCGGCCTGATGGCCGTAGTTGTCGTTGAATTTTTTGAAGTGATCAATATCGAGCATAATCACCCCCAGGCTCTGACGGTTGCGCTTAGCCCGCAGCAATTCCCGCTCCATGCTCTCTTCCAAATAGCGGCGATTGTAGAGATTGGTCAATGGATCGCGAATGCTCTGTTGGTGAAGCGCCTCGCGAAGAATAATACCGGCAATGGCGGCACTTAAGTGGATGGCGAGCAACTCGGCGCGTTCTTGGACACCGCTCAATTGCTGCTGATCTGCCAGTTCCATGTGCAGCATACCGACGATTTCACTCTGTGCAACCAGGGGAATGCAGAGGCTGGCGTGGCAATCATGGGCAAGATGGGCACAACGCAGAACCTTGCCCTGCGCGCAGGTGCTGTGAGTACGCCCCGAACGCAGCGCCCAGCAGTCACTGGGACTAATAGGGTCAATAAGGGCGCTATCAGCACTGCCCCAATTGGCGGAAAGTTCCAACAAATTTCGGGACGGACGCATCAGGTACAGACCGCCGGTTATACCGGGGAAGAGCAGCGCCATAAAATGGCGAAGCACGGCAGCGGCATCTTCCCGGGACTCGCAGGATTGCAGAGTACTGCTGAGTTCATTGACCTGCTTAATTTCTTCGCTACTGCAACGCAGCAGTTGCAGCAAATTTTTATTGCGTTTCAGCTCTCTTCGAATAATCACGTAGGCGCCAAGCAATAGCAGAAAGTTAAAGAGCGTTCCGCTAACAAGGAGAAACATAAACTGGCGATTATGGGATCGCGCTTGACCGTGGCGCAGATTGAGGCGGCCAAGCTCCTCTGTCGACAACTGTTGAGCCACTGTGCGGATTTTATCCATAATTCGTTTGCCTTGTTGTCCGGCAATTAATTGAGCCGCATCCTCTGCACCCTGTTCCCGGCGGGTTGCAGTGAGTTCATCCATGATGGCAGTGCGCTCATTTATCAGCTGCCCCAGTTGTTCGACGAGGGCAATATCTGAAGTTGCAGGAAAAATCGTTGCCTGCAATTGTTCCAGGTAATCACTGACCTCCCAGCGTTGCAGGCCGTGCTCTTCAAGAAACAAGTCGTGGCCGCTGGCCGCATAGGCGCGCTGACTGGACTCCGCTTCAAGCAGGGCTCTTTCGAGACTACCCAGCAACAACAAACGCTCTCGGCTCTCCAGGGATAGCCTGTTATTTTCATACTCATTTAAGCCATTGCGCACCGAATACACCGCAAAAGCAATGACGACGAGCATAGCCAAGCTGAAAATAATGAGTAGGTTACGCTGCAATTTATCCATGGTTTTTATAGGGATTGTAGGCAGGTTAAGACCCATTTTTGCATTTAAAGAAGCTTTTGTCTTCCCAGCAACGGCTTCGTTGCCTATCTCTGATCTGACTCTTTACGGAGTCCCTTCGTCATCACAGTGAAGCCCAGTGTCCGTTGACCTGAAACCGATGGCGTCTACCACAACACCTTTAACCCTGACTATATCTCCGGCGATTCCAGTCCTGATTCAGCGGTGGTGGTCGCGGGGCGGGCAGCTGATGGAACCCCGCTAATAACCATCGCGCCCGTTAAAGCAAGCGTTCTGGCAAGCGAAGAAGAGCACCAAGTTGACTCCAGTTCCCGATCAGACGAGAGTGCGGCTCTCCCGCAGCAATGACGACTAATGTGATAATGTCGATGGGCTGATAGTGACAGTCAGTTCCCTGACCCGAAACCAGTGAAGCTTGCAGCGCACAGGCTGAAATCCGCTTTTGCTCTGGTAATGGCCGGGAAAAAATCTCAATCAGCCCCGGCTTTGGCCTCGCCCTTGACGTCATCAAGCTTGATAAAGCCGCCCTTTGCTGACGAACCCTGTTGAACACTGTGGGTTGACTCATGGCTATGGGCTTTTGCATTGTTTGGTTCACTGCCATGACCGGCATTCTCATTTAGGCTGCGGCTATCTGCGCGGCCATCGCCATACATATCACTCCCTGTTTCTGGGCTGACAGTATTGTGTCGCGGGTTAGGGCTGATGGTTTTGCCGCCCTCGCGAATGGGGGCTGCCCGTGTTTGTGGCGGGTGTAACTCATTGCCAATATCTGCCTGTGTTTTTGACGGGGAGTCAGTTGTTATGTTGTCACCTGTAGCCTTATTGGTAACCACATCAGCCAAGGCCTTGCCACCTTTAGTGCCTGTACCTTCCCCCAGGGTGCGCGCAACTGTTCCGCCATGGTTGTCGGCGTCGCCCGCCCCTGTGGCTTTGATGTTGCGCACAGAATTCATGGCGGCATCATGCTTGGCTTTGGCCGCTGCTTGCCCGCCTATTCCCCGATTCGCATTGTCGCCAACCTGTGCCTGCTCAGCCATCGTTACTGAAGTAGCCAAGATAGCGAACAGTAGAGTGACTTTATAAGATCTTCTCTTAACCATAAGAACTCTCCTAAAAAATTTACAACTAGTCTATCAGACAAGAGCTGTCAATTAAAAACCATGAAATTAGTGAGCTACTCGACGGATGAAACCGGAAAAATTCATTCTTCGGCTGCTGAAAAGCCTGACCAGGACTTGATCCAGACCTCAAAGTCTGAGGAGGTCATGGGTTTTGCGTATAAATAACCCTGACCAACACTGCAGGAAATGCTGCGCAGAAAATCCACCTGCGCCTGGGTTTCGACACCTTCGGCGACGGTTTTCATGCCCAGCGAACTTGCCAGGCTGACAATAGCCCGGGCAATAGACGCCGCATCCTGACTGGCGGGCAGATCCCGAATAAAGGACTGATCTATTTTGAGGCGCTGGGCAGGAAGCTGGCGCAAGTAAGAAAGACTGGAATAGCCGGTGCCAAAGTCATCAATGGCCAGTTTTATGCCTCCGGCGTGGAGATTGTTGAGCTTTTCGAGCACTTCATCGATACCGGTCATCAATACAGATTCTGTGACCTCCAGTTCGAGCTGGGTCGCGGGCAGTCCGGTGGCAGTGAGCGCACTCTCGATATTGCTGACAAAATCCGCCTGTTGAAACTGGAGTGCGGAAACGTTCACCGAAACCGGCACATCGACAATGCCAGCTTGCCGCCACGCCTGAGCCTGGCGGCAGACTTCATGGGTGATCCAGGCACCGATGTCGAGAATCAGGCCGCTTTCTTCGGCGATGGGAATAAATTGCAACGGCGATACCAGCCCGTATGCGGGATGTTGCCAGCGGGCAAGGGCTTCTATACCCACTATGCGACCATCGTCCAGAGAACACTGGGGCTGATAGGCGACAAAAATTTCGCCGCGGTCAATGGCGCTCCGCAACTCATTCTCCATGGTCAGGCGTTCGCTGGCATTGGCTCCCAGCTCATGGGAGTAAAACTGGTAGCGATTGTTGCCGCTTTGCTTGGCCGCCCTCATGGCGAGATCCGCCAGCACCGTCAGCCCCTGGGCGTCCTGGCCGTTGTCGGGATACATGGCAACGCCAACACTGGCGGTAACAATGAGACGATGGCCATTGATATCAAAGGGTTGCTTGATGGAACGAATGATTTTCTCGGCGACCCTGGCGGCATCTTCAGCGGAGCCTATGTCCTGGAGAAGGACAACAAATTCGTCACCCCCTACGCGACTGACAGTATCAGCACTGCGCAGAGCCGCGGTGATGCGGCGGGCAATTTCCTTGAGGAGAAGATCGCCAAAATCGTGACCGAGGGTGTCATTGACGAGCTTGAATCTGTCGAGATCGACAAACAAAAGCGCCAGCTGGCCTCCGGATCTGGCGGCATGGGCAATGGCCACGGAAATGCGATCCGCAAGCAATACGCGGTTGGGCAAATCGGTGAGAATATCGTGACTGGCGATATGTTCGATTTTGCTTTCGTAGGCCTTGCGCTCAGTGATATCCCGATAAATGGCAATATGCTGATAGGATCCCGCTTCGCTGCCATCAACCCGAGTTATGGACAGGGAGGCTGGGTAAATCTCTCCGTCTTTGCGCCGATCCCATAACTCCCCTTCCCAACGCCCACTGTGTGCGAGGCTGGTTTGCAACTGCTGGTAGAAGCCGGGTTCCTGCCGCCCCGAGCTCAACAGGTTCATTTTGTTGCCGATCAACTCGTCGCTGTTGTAGCCGGTAATGGTACAAAAGGCGCGGTTAACCATGGTATAGCGGTGGTCGCTGTCGGTAATAAACAGGCCTTCGTGGCTGGATTCAATAATGCGGGCATTTAATAGCAGTTGCGCCTCCGCCTCGGCGCGACTGCGCTCCATGTCCACCATATCCAGGCTATAGGCTAGGTCTTCGGTGAGTTTTTCCATGAGGTTGACCAGATCCGGACTGAAATAGTCAGGCTGATTGGCATAAAAAGCAATTTCCCCCCAGATATGATCACGCCTGTGAATGGGGCAGACAAGAATGGCTTTTAGTCCCCAGTGGCGCGCCGGTTCATGCCAGGGGCGGGTCGATTCGTCGCGACTGAAATCATTGACCACCACAGAGCGGCCTTCACGCACCGATATACCTACAGGACCCAGACCGGAAATATCATCGGGATCGGCGCTGATGGTGACCTGATCCAGATAGCCAGAAGCTCGGCCATAGGATGCCGCGCGGGTGATATGGCGGTGATCACTTTCGAGGCGCCCCACCCAAACCAGCTCCAATTCGCCCTGGTCAACGGCGATGCGACAGACCTGATCCAGTATCTGTTGCGGCTCCCTGGTGCGCACAATGGCGGCATTCATGGCGCTGAGGGCGGCGTAATAGCGATTGAGCTTGAGCAGCTCCAGCTCCGCCATTTTGCGGCCGGTAATATTTTCGTGGGAGATAACGATTCTGAGGACGCCATCGTCGGGAAAGCGCGATACATGGGCGATAAACCAGCGCTTTTCCGTGGGCGAATGGCAGGGGTACTCGAATTGAAAAGAGTCGATTTTTCCACCAATCAGCGCCTCCAGGTTGGGCAGCAAGTCCATAGCCGTCTGGTTGCCAGCAGCCGCAGCCGCTCGAGTTGCCTGAATATAGTTGGCACCAATACCAGTGGTCTGAAGAGCACCACCGTTTTGCGCGGAAAAATTGCGCCAAGCCTTGTTAGTGGCAATGATGGCGCCATTTTCATCGAGCACCGCTATGTGGAGTACAACCGCATCCAGGGTCGCCCTGGCAAAGCGGTCGGACTCCCGCAGCTGTGCCTCTGTGCGCTCCCGCTCGGTGACATCGTAGGCCAGTACCAGGCGCGCCGGGCGATTATTGAAATTCAGTCCGTGTGAGGATATCTCCACATCGATCAGGGAGCCATCGCGCTTCTGGTGTTTCCAAATTCCCCCGGCGGCGATATTGTGGGAAGACAGGGAGGCCACATAGCGGCTCAGACGGGAACTATCCTCTGGCGGGCGAATATCGCTGAGGGTCATCAGCAAAAATTCGTCCCTGCTGTAACCGTAGTGAGTCACTGCGGCATCATTGACCGCCAAAAACCGCAAGCTGTTGGCATCGTAAACCCACATGGGATTGGGGTTGCCATCAAACATTTCATGGTAGACCGCTTCCTGCTCCCGCAACTTGCGTTCGTGTTCAACCGCTTGGGTCATCAGACCAAATTGGTAAGTTCGCTGTTGTTGACGCCACAACAGTAATAGCAGCGAGCTGACAAGAATGGCGGCGACAAAAACAATGAAACTGATCCAGGCAGCAAGTTGCCTCAGGGGCGCCAGCGCCACATCCCTATCGACCTTGGCAATCACAAACCAGCCGGTGTTTTTTACTGGACTGTAGGCGGCAAATACCGGCGTGCCCCGGTAATCCAAGCCCTGAATTTGTCCGGCGACACCGCTTTTCACCGCCGTAGCGGCGACAAGCTCCTGGCTATGCAGCGGCAGGCGCAAAAAGGGCTTTTTGCCGTCACTGCTAGCCAATGTGAGAAAAACCACCGAATTGCCTTCGCCGCGCACCAGCAATGTCTCCGTCCCCAGCCGCTCCCCCGGCCAGGCGTGAATCAGGGGTAACAGGTGGTTGTTGGGATTGCTGCGCAACAGCACAATTGCCAGGGGTGCGCCGCCGCCATCAGCGGCGGCAATAAACCCGGCATAATCGATTCGCGCCCTGCCCCGGTGGTTGAGAAACAGTTCGCCGTGAGCGGACAATCCGGCCATTCTTACCCGCGCCACCAGTTTGCGTGTCTCTGCGGGCAGAGCCACTTCATCGCCCACCGCAATCAGAGGTAAACCCTCTGGGCTGAGCAATTGCAGCGAACTGTAGTTATAGGCTTTGGCAACCGTCGCCAGCTGGCTGCGAATGCTGTCGCCGGCGGCGCTGTCATTGTTGCGGCGAAAATTGGCGACATTCGCAACAAAGGATTCACTGGTGGTCAACACCGACAAGTCGTTCATGCGCTCGTTGTGCCACAGCTCCACTTGCCCCATCTTGAGGGTGGCCACCGCCTCCAGATCGGCATAGATCTGCGCCTCCAGGGAGGGGCTGTAGAGCCTGAGAATGCCGTAACCGGCGAGGGGCACCATGAGCAGAAGGGCAATAATCACCGTACCTATGCCGTAGCCGCGAACTGCGGCTTTACCTCCTAGACTGGAAACCGGCTCGACCCTGCGCAGTAACAGCAGGTAGAGAAAAACGCTGGTGACCATGACGAAGGCCAGCCCCTTTGCCATTTCCATTCGCCACTGGGTGACGGGATCCTCAAAGCTGACCTGGAGCAGGTAACCGGAAAAGACAATCCAAAATGAAGCGATTAGTGCATAAATCAGGGTGAGCCTGAAGGCGGTAAACCCTTTATTTGTTATGTCCTTTTTGCCAGCAGCCACAACATAAGCACTCGAAAGTTTCGTCAATACCCCGATAGTGGTGGAACGCCAAACTCACTGTCAAGCAAATTTGGCGCTGCGACCGGGGCGGCACATGGAGGGATTCTGTCGAATAGACGGGCGGGCGTCCTCAAAGGCTGTCCACTTTCAGCCTCAGCGGCACCCAGCCGTTTTTGGTCAGGGTGGCGGCTTTTCCCCGTTCCGTAGCGACGCGCTCGCCAAGACTGGCATCGGCGTCGATGAGGGTCTTTTTAAGGTTTTCCGCCCTCGCCATGGCGAGCTGATCCAGATCTGCGTCGCTGAGGGTTTCCGCCGCGACCAGGCGTTTGCGCAGCTCCGCTGCATAGGCGGAAGCGTCGAGTTTTTTGTCGCCGTCGGGGGTTTCGCTATTCACCGATTTAATGAATTGCCCACGCAGATCGTCAAGGGACACATCGGGGGCGGTGGCTGCCATCAGTGATTCGACAATGGCGAGGCGCAAATCCCGCACCTGAGCCTGGGGGTTCTCTTCCAGGCGCTGCTGCACCAGGCCATCAATACGGCTTTCGACGCGAAGGGTTTTCAGCGCCTGGGTGTCGGCGTCCCGGTGGACGACACCGGCAATGCGCAATCCCAGCTGCGGCCGCTTGGCCATGGCTGCCGCCAGCTTGGCGATTTTTTCTTTTTCCGGCGGCGTCAGAGTCGCCAGACCGGGTTCAAACTCGATGCGCTCAAAATCCGTCGACTCCATGCCCACCAGCGCACCGAGAAGGCGAAAGGGGGCGGTCACAGCTTTGCTAATGAGGTTGACAAACACTTTGCCGATAATACTGCCAAGGCGAAATTCCGGGTTATTGGTATCCCCTTCCACCGGCAGGTCGATATCAATTTTGCCACTGGCATCTGTGAGCAGAGCAATGGCGAGCCCCAGGGGCAAATCCAGTGCACCCTCGTAGTCGACTTTTTTGCCCAGTTCGAGGTCGCTGATAACAATATTGTTCTGCGCCTTGAGTTTACCCTGATCCATCAGGTAGCGCAGATCCAGGTTCATGCGGCCATTGGCAATTTCCCGCCCGGCAAACTTGATGGAGTACGGGGTGAGATCGGGCAATTCCAGGTTGCGAAACAACAGTTTGATGTCTGCCTGTTCCTTGACGCCAAGAGGCAATAATGTGCCGCCGATTTTCGCCAGGCCATAATCGTTGACCTGACCTTCGAGTTCGACGCTGGCGGGTTGGGTGCTGCTGGTGTCGATGGTGGTGATTTTGCCGTTGATGTTGGCAATGTTGGTGTCAAAAGGAATGGGCAGGGAGCGGTCGGCAAAATCCCCGGAACCCTCGCGAATATCGATCTGGCCTATGCTGAGGGTAAAGGGTTTTGGGGCGGCAGTGGCATTTTCTTTTTCAGACTCGCCGTCGCTGCCGCCGACTTGGGCCTGGCTGCCATCGGCAGCACCTTCGTGTGGCGGCGAAGTCACCAGCAATTTTTGGAAATTGGTGGTCTGATCCTGGGCAATCCTCAAGCGGGCGTAGGGAGCCTCGGCATTGATGGCATTAATGTCGAGACTATTGCTGGCGGTGGAAAAAGCGGCATTTTTAAGGGTCAATGTTTGCCAGCCCAGCAAGGGCCGCTTCCGCGCCGTATCCACAACGCGAAGGTCATTCACTGCCAGTTCGCCCTCAACCGCAAAAACCTGTTGCGGATTGCTGAGAATACGGGCGTCCATAGCGACAGCACCGCTCTCCAGGGTCATGGCGGCGTATTCACTGATATAGGGTTGCGCCGCCACCAGATTGAGGTCGGCAACGGTCAACTGAAGTTGGGCATCGACCTCGGGCAGCAAAATCACCTCCCCCTGAGCGCTGATGGCACCGCCACTGGCAAGGGTCGCCGCGAAGGTCAGCGGCATGGAATTTTTCTGGCGGTTGTTGATTTTTGACAGGGTGGCATCGAGGTCGGCAATTTCCAACTGGGCGGGCTGGCGCAGACTGGCGTCGCTAAATTTCAGATTGACATCACGAATTTCAGCGATATTGAGCGCCACCTGCCAGCCACTCTGGGGTGCACTGCTTGCTGCGGGAGCAACTGCAACGGCTTCTTCTGTCGGGCCGGTTGTCTCTTGCCCAGGGCTGGCGGCGGCAGCGCCAGCCCATGTCTGGGCATTGATAACACCATCACTGTCGCGGTGCAGCAACAGTTCTCCAGACAGTATTGCCAGGCTGTCGGCATTGAGGGTTTTTTCCGGCCAGCTGAGATTGAGGTTTGCCAGTTTCAGCTTGGCAATATCGACAACGGTTTTTTCTGTGGCCTTGTCGCTGACCTGGAGGTTGTCAATGTTCAGCTGGAGCTGTTCAATGGCCGCGGCAATACCCGCGTCTCCCTGCGCCACTCGGTAGTCCAATTCCAGGTTGAGGTCACCCTTATCGACAACGGCGTTGATTTGCTCGTCAACGAATCTGTAGGCGAGGGGCAAATAGGCGCCACTGGCCTGGAGTTTACCCTCAAGATTGAGCGGGTTGAGCTGAACACTGCCCTGCCAGGAAAGGCGGATATCGTTCTCGGCGCGCGCCTCAAAGCTGTGCTCGCCACTGTCGCCTTCGCGGGTGCTGAGGTTATGAATACTCAGGGAAATGGGCGTTATAGTGGTGCGCTTTGCCGCCCCTGTTCTGGCGTCGGTAAAATGGAATTCGCCATCCTCTATGGCCAGGTGCTGAATAATCAGGGGCGCGAGCTTATCTGAAGATTCATCATCAGCGGGCGCGGATTCGGGAAGCAACCGGGAAAAATTGCTGTCGCCGCCACTTAGTAGAATCAATTCGCCGTAGGGATGATTGAGCTCCACATTCCTGAATGTCCACGCCAGATTGAAGAGACTGCTGAGCTGAAAATTGATATAGAGACGATCAAAGCCGACAAGGGCAGACCCGTCCTGTTCATCAATACGAAAACCACGAGCCTCTGCGCTGAGGGCAAAGGGATTGATGGCAAGGTGCTCCACGGCAACGGGGCGCTTGAGTGTGTCGCCAACAACGGCAATGAGCTGGCGCTGTACCAGCCAAGGAGCGAGAAAAAACCCCGCCAGCGTATAGAGCAACAGCACTGCCAGCGCCCAGAAGCGTTTGCGCCTGGGGTTATACCAATCCCTGGGGGTGCCGAGTTTTTCACCCACTCCGTTAACGAGCGAAGCCAGCCTGGTTGTTTCGTTAATGGTTTAGCTCCTGTGAGGGCTGATCCTGATTTTTGATGATAGCCCTTGATCCTGTTTGTGCCAAATGCCTTTGCCACCCAGGGTGACAAAACACTTCAGCTCAGCTGTATTTGCATATGGAAGGTGCTGCCCACATCCACATCGGAGGTTACAGCCATCTGACCCCTGTGGTGTTCGGTAATAATGAAGTAGGAAAACGACAGACGCTTGCTGGGGTCGTCGAGATCCGCCGGATTGTTGAAGAAGGGTTCGAAAATGTATTTCTGTTCATCCAGGGTGAGGCCGACACCGTTGTGCTGGATTTTGATCCAGAGGGCGTCGTAACACTCCATGATCTGAATATTGATCTGGGGCTTGTGGCTGGGCAGGTGCATTTTGCCAAGGGCGTGGCAACTGTGGCGGAAAAGGCTGAGAAACACCTGCTGCAATTCTGCGGGATAGCAGGGAATAGCAGGCAGTGGGCTCTCGTAGTCGCGGTGGATGTCAATATCGCGAAAGTTGAGTTTCCCCGGCAGGGAAATGGTGTCCCTGGCCAATCTGATGGCCTTCTCCATCAGTTCGGCGACATCGGCGGTGCGCTTTTCACCGTCCTGGGTGCGGGAAAAATCCAGCAGATTATCGATAATCGCAGAGGCGTTTTCGCCCTTTTTGCTGGCGTCATCGAGAAGGTTTTTCAGTTTCGCCAGGTTATCGGCAATGGCTGCACCCTCGTCGTCCATGGGATTGGAGGCAAGGAAATTCTGAATGTCGCGAACATCGGCGAGAATCGCCTGCAAGGGCGCGTTGATGTCCTGGGCCATGGTGGACGCCAACTCGCCCATGGATGACATTTTATCCCGTTGAATCAGCATATTTTCGGTGAGAATGCGCTGGGTAACATCCTCCACCAGAATCACAACGCTGGTTTCACCCTGTTCGTGAAGCGGGTAAATAATAATATCGAAGTGATAGCGACCCCGCTGACTGTGCTTGATGGTAACCGGTTTGTTGAGGCGAATCGCCTGATCCACCTGCTGGCGTGACACGGTAATCGCAGGGTAGGTATCCCAAAGATTTTTGTGAAGGGCGCTGTCGGTACTGATTCCGGTGGTTTGTTCAGCTTTGCGGTTCCACTGGCTGATAGTCCCATCCTGGTTAATACCGATGAGCATCAACGGCATGGATTCGAGAATATTCTTGATGTAAGCCTCAGACTGGCGCAGCTTGGCGGTGGTTTCCTGGTGATGCCTGACCTCCTTCTCAAGGAGCTTGTTGGTCTCCTTGAGAAGACGGTTAGATTCGTTGAGGGTAGCCGTGCGCTCCTCGACACGAACCTCGAGGGCATTGCGAATATCCCGCAGGGCGCGGTTGGTTTTGCGCAGGCGGTGATAGGTCAAAAACAGCTTTATGGCGACACCGGAAAGAATCAGGATCAGCAAGCTGCTGGAAAAATTGGCCACATACTGCCAATTGGTGCGTCCCTCTTCATCCTTGAAATACTGAATGATAAAGGCGTGAGAACTTTCGCTCACAACAAGCAACAGGGGCATCAGGGCGGTAGCTAATCGGGTCATAACAGTTTTCAGCAACAGATATCGGGAATGTTTGAAGTATATCGACAATTGATGGTTCGCGGCTATGCTGTTTGATTGCAGATTGCCAACCAGCGCCTGAGCCCGGTACTGCGATATTTCTGTTTGTGCACCACGGTGTAAAGATAGCGGTGGAAATTTTTACCCGGCGTTGCCAATGGCACCAGGGAACCACGGCGAAAGGCGTCGGTTAGGGTTATTTCCGAAAGACAACCTATGCCGAGCCCTGCCTCAACGGTGCGCTTGATGGCTTCGGTGTGCTGCAGCTCCATAAGAATGTTCATTTTTGGCAGCAATCCGTGCATGGCGCGATCAAAGGCCTGACGGGTTCCCGAACCCTGTTCCCGCAAAATCCAGGCAGCCGCGAGCAAATGTTCTTCGCTGAGACTGGCCAGTTTCCCATAGGGGTGGTCAGGGGCGCAAAAAACCACCAGATCATCCTCACGCCAGCGGCTGATGTCGAGATCGGAATGGTGTATTTCCCCTTCGATGAGCCCTACATCGAGGTCGAAATGACTGACCATTTCGGCGATTTTCGCCGTATTCGCCACTTCCAGGCTGATATGGGTTCCCGGATTTTCCGCCATATAGCGGGCGATAAACCCGGAAACAAGATAATTGCCAATGCTGAGGGTAGCCCCCACTTTCAATGACCCGCCCGGAGCCTGATCGGGGTTGACCTGGGCGGCGAGCAGGGTTTGCAACTCCCGCGCTCTTTCCAGCAATTCCTCGGCTCTTGGCTGTATCAAACGGCCAAACTCATTGAGCAGGAGTTTTTTGCCAGCGCGGTCAAACAGCTGAATATCGAATTGCCGCTCAAACTCTTTCAACGCACTGCTGGCGGCGGATTGCGACATGGCCAGACTGTCGGCAGCGCGGCTGATATTTTCGAAATGGGCGGTGGCGAGAAACACCTCCACCTGGCGCAGGCTATACTTCATATCGACAAATCCGATCACTAATATAAGAACAACTCATTTTACCGATATAAGAGTCTACGTCTATAGTGACCGCATATTCAATCAGACAGGAGTGAAGCCATGAGTAATCTGAACCGCGAAACCGTCACCAGTGTCCGCCACTGGACGGATGATCTGTTCAGTTTCACCACCACCAGGGAGTCTTCGTTTCGCTTTCGCAACGGCCATTTCACCATGCTTGGGCTGGAAAACGAGGGGCGCCCCCTGTTGCGCGCCTACAGTATTGCCAGCGCCAATCATGAGCACGAACTGGAGTTTTTCAGCATCAAGGTGCCCGACGGCCCGCTGACGTCAAAGCTTCAGCATTTGCAGATAGGCGATCAGATTCTTATCAGCCGCAAACCCACCGGCACCCTGACGGTGGATCATCTGCTTCCCGGCCGCAATCTTTATCTGCTCAGCACAGGAACAGGTCTCGCGCCCTTTATCAGTCTTATCAAGGATCCGGAAGTCTATGAAAGTTTCGAGCGGGTCATTCTGGTGCACGGCTGCCGCCATGTCAGAGAACTGGCCTATCAGCAGCTGATTAGCGCAGACTTGCCAAACCATGAATTTCTCGGCGACATGGTCAGCGAACAGTTGCTCTATTACCCCACGGTAACCCGCGAGCAATACCGCAACCAGGGTCGCATTACTGACCTGATGCTGTCGGGCAAGCTGTTTGACGACCTTAACCTGCCAGCTCCCAGCCTTGAAAACGACCGCTTTATGCTTTGCGGCAGCCCCGCCATGCTCAAGGATACCTGCCGCATACTCGACGCCGGTGGTTTTCGCGAAACCCGTCACGGGGATCTGGGGCACTATGTCATTGAGCGCGCCTTTGTTGAAAAATAGCTCAATGCCCCGGCGACAAAGCGTGGCGGCATTGATTGCCATTAATGCAGCTGCGCCCGCTGTTGGCTGGCGTAGCGAATAACCTGCAAGGTTTCCGCACGGCACTGCTGATAGCCTTGGAACTCGCCAAAGCGGCGGCAGTGTTCCTCCAGCGCCAGCAGCGACAGTTCCAGCTTGGCTTTGATTTTATTCTCAATGCCAAAAAGCCTTGGCAGGCAACTGTGCAAATGGTTGTGAACCGCAACCAGAAAATGCCGTTCGAGGTGGGTACAACCCAATTTGCCAAAGCCTAATGCCAGCAAGTGCCCCGAGATCATCAGGCGGTCGACACTGGTGCTGTAGTCAAAAATGCCTTGCTGGCGATGATAGTCGTCCTGCTGCAGGAACCAGTCGCTGATTTCATAGCAACAGCCAAAATAGGCGACGGCCTGCCGCCATTGATGATTGTCCATCGCGCCATAGCCTTTCCCCATCCACTCTTCCCAGCGGGCGTAGGCCTGGGCAGGATTTTGTTGCAGAAATTCCCTGTGCATATCACATAAAAATGTCATCTTTTTTCCTCGAATCATTACTTGGCTATTCATAAAAGCGGTCGTCAAGCTGTGGCGACGATGAATCTGTGAGCGTCCTGAAACTTACCGCCCACCCTGAGCGCAGGCCTTGAGACACAAGTGTTTGACGACGTTTCTCGACGCGCAGGTTGGGCAGCGAATATCCGCAGCACAGAGTTGCCTGGACGCCAACAGCATTTCCAGCTTGTGAACACTGATTTCCAGTTGAACCCTCTGTATTTGAGAAACTTTTTTGCCTGCCATGCTTGCCATAAAGCCACCCTCCGCCATCACTGTTAATGATAATAGTTATCATTAACTATTTTTGCAACCCTTCTCTGTGAATTTGTTCCAGCCTTGTCAAGCGCGCCGAGATCGAGCCAGATTCAGAGAAAAAGCCGCCAGCAGGCTGTTACCGAACTGCAATTAGTTTTCCAGTAAAACGCGGACTTTCAGTCTCTCTTTGATGGGGTTTTTCGGTTATGCAAGCATGCGTCAACGGAAATGGGGGCGGGACGTTATTGATTTCTGTGTTACCTTTAATTGGCTCCGCGCCTGGCAGCAAACTGCCACCACCAGAGCCAAATCACGGGGGGGATAACCACCCCAGGCGGATAGGCGAAATAATGTGCAATAAATTAAGAGTTTTTCTGGTAACTGCCGCGTTGTTTCTCACGGCCTGCTCAAGCCAGGGTTACACCAGACAGGACGATTACGATCAAGGCTTCAGTGATGCAGAGCTGGATCAGATGCTGGCGCCCATCGCCCTGTATCCCGATGCCCTGCTCAGCCAGATATTGATGGCAGCCACCTACCCAGAAGAGGTGCGCGAAGCCGCCACCTGGTCGATCCAATACCCGGAACTGGAAGGCCAGAATGCGGTTAACGCGGTGAGCGACATGCCCTGGGATCCCAGCGTCAAATCGCTGGTCGCCTTTCCAGAGCTGTTGTCGAGAATGGATGTAGACAGCCTTTGGACCCAGCGCCTCGGCGATGCTTACCTGATGCAGGAAGCGGATGTTCTCGACGCCATTCAGCGACTCAGGGATCACGCCTACGCTGCGGGAAACCTTGATCGTCTGGACCATGTTCGCGTCTACCGGCAGAACAATTATATCTATATAGACCCTATTGACCCCGCTGTTATCTACGTACCCTATTACCACCCTGGGCATTTTTATGCCAATTGGTGGTGGCCGGATTACCCGCCCCATTATTGGCGGCCGCCAGTCGGTTATCACAGTGGGCTGCATTTTTACTGGGGTCACGGCTTTCATGTTGCGCCCCTGTTTTTCTTCAGTACCTTTCACTGGCACGATCGCCATATCGTTGTCTACGACCGGCATGAATACAGCCGTCGCTTTGGCGGCAGCCACTATCGCAGCAACTACAATATTCACAATCGCTATGAGGGCGCACAACGCTGGCGCCATAACCCTGACCACCGTCACGGCGTACGTTATCCACAACAGCTAAACCATCGCTATTCTCGCCAGCGGCAAGCGGACTACGACCGTCACTGGCCAGGCCGGGGCGACCCCAGGCTGGACAGATATCAACAGCGGGGTTCACCGGACTATGGACGCAACCCCAGATCGCAAGTTTACAAAAGAGACGATCGACAAGACGGAAGATACGGCAACCGCGAACCCAATAATCGCTCTGATGGGCATTATGATCGCCAGCGGGATCATCGCGATCAAAATACCCGCTACAACCAGTCCAACCCCAACGACAGGCGCTTAGAGAGAAGATCCCCATCCGACGTTCCCGACCACCCCCCACAGGATAACCAAAGGCGAAACCCGGAATTGAATTTCCGCGACAACGGTCGCCAGCCAAACCCTAACCAGGCGAGAGCAGAAAGCAACCGTCCTCAGGATGTACGCAGCAACCCCTCTACAGTCAATACGCGCCAATCTGACGGCAACCCTGTCATAAATCCACGGCAGCGCGCCTTGCAGAGGATGAACACACCGGAACATCAGCAACAGACTCCGGGCAGACCTTCCTACCGGGATCAAATTGATGCCAGAAGAGCGACAGAGTCCTCTATGCGCCAGCGCAACGACAGTGGCCAACACCGGGCACAACCGGGCTGGCAAAGAAGCGAGCAACACGGCGTAAGCAACGCTTCGCGCAGAAACTTCAACGAACAAGCCCCCAGGCAGAGAACTGCTGGGCAACAAAGACCGGGGTCAGACAACTGGCGCAATGCCAGAACCAGTTCAAATTCTGAGTCACCACGGGACAGAGGCGGCGCCGGGGAAAGAGGCGGTTTTGGTGAAAGATCCCATTCCCAACGTTAGCAGTCAGTTGGATTCAAAGCCTGTTATTAACACAGCAATAACGATCACAGGGTTAATAACTCACAAGGTATTTCAACCTGGCGGAAGCCGCTTTTGCCTCCAGCCAGGTGGAAGGAGCGCAGTCATGATCAGCGCGAATCATTGGCGCAGTGAGCATCCTGGCAGAACTGAACTTCGATCGTGATATGGGACAACTCATCAAAATCCTTTAACAGCGCCCGGTAATAATCCGGCGTGTTGTCATCATGGCTAACAATGGCAACAATAGCTCCGTAGTGGTTGCCACCCAGCTTCCAGACATGGATATCAGAGACCCGGTCTTCGCTGTTCTGCTCGATGGTCGACTGAATTGCCTTTGCGTAGTTTTCATCAACACTGGCATCGAGAAGTACCGGGCCAGTCTGCCTTAATAAATTCAATGCCCAGCTGGTAATAATCACCGCACCCACAATACCCATGAGCGGGTCAAGCCAACTCAGCCCCCAATACTTGCCCGAAAGCAGAGCAATAATTGCCAACAGAGAAGTCATGGCATCGGCCAGTACATGCAGATAGGCCGCTTTCAGATTGTGATCCTGGTGATGGTGTTCGTGGTCATGGTCATGGTCATGGTCATGACCGTGATGATCCTTCAACAAAAAAGCGCTGAAAACATTGACGCCAAGACCAACTATGGCAACGATAATGGCTTCATTGTAGCCAATGGTTTGAGGGTTAATCAGCCGCTGCAGAGATTCCACCAGCATCACCAAGGCGACAACGGCGAGCACTACCGCACTGGTGAATCCCCCCAGCACATCAACCTTACCCGTGCCAAAGGTAAACACGGGATTATTGGCATGCTTGCGGGCATAACTGTAGGCAAAAATCGCAATCAAAAAGGCAACCACGTGAGTGCCCATGTGCAAACCATCGGCCAGCAGCGCCATGGAGCCGTAGATGGTGCCGGCAACAATTTCCGCCACCATGGTTGCCAACGTCAGTATCAGCACATAGCGGGTTCGCCTTTCACCTTGAGGATTTTTAACGGAAAAATCGTGGTCGTGTCGCCACTTGTTCAAGCTCTTTGCATGCATATTTGCTGTTTCCTGCTGAAGTATCAGTATGGCGCCACAGGTAGCGGCCATAGTTCACAAAGGCTTCGCCATCGTCAAGAGATCAGATGGTCAGATGATCAGTTGGGCAATATCCATTCCACGCCGTAAATTTTTATCAAGCTGACAAGCTGATCCTTGAGGCCGACAATGGCCAGGGTGTTTCCCGCAGCGGACGCCTGTTGATGGGCTTCCACCAGCAGGGCTATGGCAGCGGAATCCGCCATGTCCATGTCAGCACAATTCAGTGTTAGCTCAGCGCCCCCTGGGCTGCTGGCGAGAATTTTCTGCAAGTCATCGTAGAGTGCCGGTACAGTGGCGATGGTAACCTGCCCTTTCAACAGAATGACGCCACCGTTAATGTCAAGACTGGGTTGATTCATTGCGAAGCTTTCTTGAGGTTGTCCTGTTGGATACTGGCAATCAAACCCTCTACACCACTGCGGCTGACCTCCTCGGCAAAGGTACCCCTGTAGGTAATGATCATACTGACGCCATCCACCACCACATCGATCACCTGCCAGCGATCATTGCGGTTTTCCATGCGCAGCAATACCGATACCGGATTTCCCGTGGCCGTATTGGTGACACTGAGCCTGACCACCGCGCTGCGACTGCTGAGTTTTTTCTCGCCGACAAGATTGACCGGTTCATTGCGGAAAGTAAACATAGCGTTGGCATAGGTGCGCACCATTAACTGGCGGAATTCATCCACTAGAGCGCGCCGCTGTTGCTCTGTCGCCTGTGCCCAGTTATTCGCCATGGCGAGCTGGATCATGCGGTTAAAATTAAAGTGCGGCGCCACCCGCTCGAGCACCATGGCCTTAAGCTGATCCGGGTTTTTTTCGTAGACAACCTGATTGCTGTTCATATCGGCAACCACTGCGTTGACCGTCAGCTCAACCAGATTAAGGGGGCCGGAGCTTTCCACAGCGCAGACACGGCCGCTTACCAGGACAGCAAAACAAACAACAAGCAATGACCTTAGGGCTACTTTCATCGTATCGTTACCGGGTTATTTTTCAGCGGCTGCAGGCTTCTCACCCGCTTTGTTAAACAGAACCTGACCAATGAGGTTTTCTAGCACTATAGCAGAAGAGGTCAGCCATACCAGGTCGCCATCCTGAAGCATTTCCGTATCGCTGCCGGTTTGCAGACCGACGTATTGTTCCCCCAGAAGCCCCGAGGTGAGAATACTCATGGAAGAATCTGCACTGAATTGGTACTGACTGTCGAGGGTAACTGTCACCACGGCTTTGTGCTGTTCGCCATCGTAGCGAATGTCGCTGACCCGCCCCACAGTTACACCGGCACTTTTTACCGGCGCCCGGCTTTTGAGGCCGCCGATATTGTCAAACTCCGCATTCACCTCATAGACATCACCGCGCTGCAAGGTGGTCAGATTGGCCACCCGCAACGACAGAAAAACGGTGGCGACAACGCCGATAACAACGAAAATTCCGACCCATAAATCCAACATTTGGCGATTCATTTTTTACCTCTTAGCAATCATCTGTTACCGGCATGTCAGCCGTTTGCCCAAATACTGTTCGCCGGCGATACCGCCGCCCGTCATCAAATGCCCCGGAACATAAAGGCCGTCAACACAAAATCCATGCCCAGTACCACAAAGGCCGACTTAACCACCGTCTGGGTGGTTGCCAGGGAGACGCCCTCAGCGGTGGGCGCGGCGTGATAGCCCTGAAAAACGGCAATAAAGGTAATGGCAACCCCAAAAAACAGGCTCTTGATAATACCGTTAACCACATCGAGACGAAAATCCACTGCCGCTTCAATTTGCGACCAGAACGTGCCCATATCCACGCCGAGCAAAAGCACCGCGACAATGTAACCACCAAAAATACCGACCACATTAAAGATTGACGTCAACAAGGGCACCGAAAGAATTCCCGCCCAAAATCTTGGCGCGATAACCCTGGAAATCGGCTGAATCGCCATCATTTCCATGGCGGTGAGCTGTTCGGTGGTTTTCATCAGGCCAATTTCTGCAGTGACCGCAGAGCCTGCGCGACTTGAAATCAACAGCGCCGAAAGCACGGGGCCCAACTCGCGAATCAGCGCCAGCGCCACCACCATACCGACAATGTCGCCGGAACCAAAGCGCTCCAGGGTGTCGTACATCTGCAGACCGAGAACAAGCCCGACAAACAGCCCCGGGACAATAATAATCACCAGGGACAAGACACCGATGAAATATACCTCCTTGATGACAAGGGAGGGGCGGCGCAGACAAATGGCGGAAGACGCGATAATGGCAACAAAAAACCGCGCGGCAAGACCCAGATTAAGCAAATTTCTGGTTACTCGAGCGCCCAGGTGGCGCAATATGGCGGCGATGGTGGAAAAACTTCGCTTAATCACCCAAATTTACTCCAATTTGCCAGGGGTAGTTGCCCTGAAACCTCGCGGCAACCAAACCCTGTGACCGTCAATGGCAGTACCCTGTTACTGGCCGGAAAGCATGCGCCGGTAGTCTTCTGCCGGATAGTGAAAGGCCACCGGGCCATCCGCCTGGGCATCGACAAACTGGCGCACATAGGGGTCTGTGGACGCATGAATATCGGCGACAGTTCCTGCGGCGATCACCATGCCCTCAGACACCAGATAGACGTAATCGACTATTTTTAACGACTCCTGAACATCGTGGGTAACCACGATGGAGGTGGCTCCCAGGGCATCGTTCAGGGTTCGAATAAGACGCCCGATAATGGCCAGGGAAATAGGATCGAGCCCGGCAAAGGGTTCATCATACATGATGAGCATGGGGTCGAGAGCAATGGCTCTGGCCAGCGCCACCCGCCTCGCCATACCCCCCGATAGCTCTGAGGGCATCAGACTGGCGGCGCCGCGCAGGCCAACGGCGTGAAGTTTCATGAGGGTGAGGTCGCGAATCAGGGATTCCGGCAATGCGGTGTGTTCCCGCATTTGAAAAGCGACATTATCAAATACCGACATGTCGGTAAAGAGTGCGCCCATCTGAAAGAGCATGCCCATTTTGCGCCGCAGTCTGAACAAATCGCCGCTGCCCAGTCGCGGCACCGATTGGCCATCAACAACCACATCACCTGCCGTTGGCCTTAGCTGGCCGCCGATAAGGCGCAGCAATGTTGTCTTGCCGCAGCCACTGCCCCCCATGATAGCGACAACCTTGCCTTTGGGAATGCGAAGATTGATATTGCGCAATACGGCACGGTCGCCGTAGGCAAAGTCGACATTACTGATATTGACGAGGGAATCTGATTCCCTGTTGGCAGCCATAAATTAAAACCTTTCTGTTTGCTCAAATCCGCCAGCCGACCCTGGGTCAGCAACGGAAAGTAATGGGAAAAAATCTGTATTTTGATTCCAGTCACGGTCAGCGTTTTTCATGCCACAGCGCCGACAGGGGGCGTCAAGATTCGCCGCCAGTTTTCTCAAGGTACAGGGTCGCCGCCTGCGCATCCATGGGCTTGCTGAAGTAATACCCCTGGGCGCTATGGCAGCCGATATCCCTTAGCAGCGCCAAACAGGGCTCCGTCTCAACACCAATGGCGACGGTTTCAAGTTTCATGATGGCAGCCATTTCCACCATGGCGCGAACAATGGCGCGGCTGTCTTCGTTGTCCACCAGGTCTTTGATAAAGCGTCTGTCGATCTTGAGCTTGGCAATATTCAAGCGCCGCAGATTATCAAACCTGGTATAGCCGGTGCCAAAGTTGTCAACCGACAGCTTGATGCCCTGAGCCTTGAGTTGATCTGCCGCCAGAAAGGCGTATTCCAGGGTTCTCAACAGAGTGGATTCCGTCAATTCCAAGTGCAACAGGGAATGGGGCAGACCCGTAGTGTCGAGAATCTCCGTGACAACGGTTTCAAGGCGGCTTCTTTCCAGTTGCACCGTGGAAACATTGACGGACATGGCGCCAAAGAAAAGTCCGGCCTGCTGCCACTGCCGAGCCTGCTGGCAGGCTTCCCGTATCACCCATTCCCCCATGGGCACAATCAGGCCGGTATCTTCGGCCAGAGACATAAAATAACCGGGATCCTGCATACCGCGCCCGGGATGGTTCCAGCGCAACAGGGCTTCCATACCGGTAATTTTGCCGGAAGCCAGGCAGATCAAAGGCTGATAAAACAACTCCAACTCGCGGTTTTCTATGGCCTGGGAAAGCGCGTTTCTCAGATCCATTTCGCGCCTGGCGGAAGCCTCCATATCCGTGTGATAAAAATGGTACTTGGCGCTGCCGCCCTGCTTGGAAAACCCATTGGCGGTTCCCGCCTGGCGAAAGAGTACGGCCACATCTGCGCTGTCATCAGGAAAAATCGACAGTCCCAGCGATACCTGAATGCTGATTTTTTCCCCCTCAAAATGGTAGGGTTTTGCCATCACCGCCAATATTTCCCGGCAGCGGTCTACAGCGCGGCTGTTATCAGCGCCGATGGCAATAATGACAAGAAATTGATCCCCTCCGTAGCGCGCCAGCAAGGGTTCCTGGGCACAGGTTTCGGCAAGTCGCTGCGCCGCTTGCTTAAGAAACCCGCTGCCGTTGTCAAACCCGTAAATCTCATTGATCAATTTGAATTTGTCGAGATTGACCAGCAACACGGCAAAACGGTCGCTGTTGAGTTTGGCGTCGGCGACCATTTCGCTGACTTTTTCCAACGCCAGATTCCTGTTGGGCAGTCCCGTCAGCGTATCGTAATAGGCCATGTAGCGCACCCGTTCTTCGGCGCGCTTGCGCTCGGTAATATCCCGCGTCAGCACCAGGGCGGCCTCGTCCATCAACGGCATTTCCACTTTGCTGGCTTTGGATTCAAAGGCGTAATCACCACTGTCCGATTCTGCCAAAAGATAGGGCTGGGACGCAGAGTGCTCGGCGCGCTCAGTGGCGCCGGAGGCAAAAACCCGCTTGATGAGGTTTTCATACTGGCTCGCTGTACTGCCACTGAGAACCTCCTTGATGTGACGGCCGACAATTCTCGACGCGCTGGCCACCATCGCCGCCGGCGCGAGAACCTCCAGAAAGCGGCCGTTTCGGTCAAACACCATAAGCTGATCGGGAATAGCCTCGGTAATGGCTCTCAAGCGCGCCTCGCTGCGCTGTATCGACAACTCCAGAGCTTTCTTTCTCTCAATATACTGCAGCTGCAGCCCCAATATGGCGGTAGCGGGCGACATCACCGCGAGAACGCTGAAAATATAGGTTTGTACGCCGTCATCCGGGAACACAAATTCAGCGTAATAGGGCTGCAAAAAAGCGACCACATGGGCGACCAGGCCAAAAATCAGCAACTGAACCAGCCCCAGTCTGAGCCAGCCCCGATTGACCAAAAAGCGAAAAACCAACCCCAGGACAAGAGCCAAAACAATATTGGTTGCCCCTGTAAAGGCGAACACTCCACCCATCCAGAGACGGTACGAGCAGGCTATGGCCGCAGCAATCCCCCCCACCACAGGCCCGTAAATCAACGTCGCTATGCTGATAATGACAATGGAGGCATCCACCCAGCTCCACAGCCCCGGCATCAGATAGATGTACATCATCATGATGGCGACCGTTGCCAGACCGAAGAGAGCGCCGGAAACACACTGGGCTTTAAGGGATTGGGTTGACCAGCGATAGGTGATTAATGATTGGAGCCAGCATACTGCCAGGAGCATTGCAGCATTATTAATGAGATCCAATATCATAAATTTCTCAACCTGCTCTGCGGGATAGACTCCCTGTTTATGACTTTCAATTGCGCCACTATTAATACAGGGCTCAAAGGCACTGACTTAGCGCCAAAGCCAGGATTTTCGTCATTCCCGCGGAGGCGGGAATGACCGCTTAAGTCAGTGCCATTCAATACAGGGTCTATCGATTCAACCCCATCTCGGCAACAAAAACTGCTGCTGTGAAAATCTGACGCCACCCAGGTTACAGGCTTCGGCATTCGCCTGTCTGCAACATATAATGTTAGTGTCTGGCTGTCTAGCCCGATCTTCAGGCATCGCCAGCAGGGCTGGCTTCTACAAAAATACCTCCCCACCGGTAGGAGACAGCCCTGCTGGCGATGGCGAATTCAGATGCGCTGCGGCTCTATACTGAATGACAAACCCCAAACCCGGCAGGGTGCTAGGTTCCTCGTTTACTGAATTTTTCCTTGTTTTCTTCTCTTTTTTCATCACTTTTCCGCAATAGCACATAGGTCGCGCCAAAACCGCCGTGATGGCGCTGGGCGCTGTGGAAGGCAAGCACGGCATCTATCTGGCGCAACCAGTGGTTGGTACAGCTCTTCAGCAAAGCGGGTTTTTGCCGCTGCTCGCCCCTGCCGTGGGTGATAAGGACACAACGGATATTGGCGGCAACACAGTCAGTGATAAATTGCAGCACCGCTTTTCTGGCCATTTCCACCGTCATGCGATGGAGGTCAAGCCGTGAATCCAGGGCATATTTACCAAGGCGCAGATTTTTGAACACCCCGTGTTGAACGCCGTCGCGCTTAAACGACAATTCGTCCCAGGGCTTTACCGGGACGATGAGATCCTCATCATCCAGATAATCTCGGCAGCGTTCACCGCTGGCTTCCGCCGCGAGACGTCGAACCTTCATACCCGGTGTGATTTCCACCTTGTTAGCGGCTATCACCTGACCACTGGTTTTGAGGGGTTCGACATCGCCGACAAGCTGCCGAAACAATGTGGTTTCATCATCTTTCATGGCGACAATATCTTTACCTGACATGATTTTTACTCGACCGGGGAGAAGCACCGCCCGCCACCGGCGGTTTTTGCGGCGGCAGTCATTTCAGGCTCAAATGGCTGAGATCGAGATCCAGATCCTCAATAATCCGGCGCTCTTCGGGGCGGAGCACGTCGGCACCCGGCTCATCGAGGCTGAGATGATCGGTATTGGGTGCCACCGCCGCCTGTTTGCGGCGTTCCTCCGGCCTGAGGACATCGGCGCCGATTGGCGCCACCAGGGGTTGCGGCGGCCGCCCTGCACCGGTATTGCCGCTTTCGGCAGACGCCGACGCGGGCTCGCCATCGGGGGACATTTTGACAATTGCCCCGGCCTTGAGCAGAGCCGCGCACCATTTTTCGGCGCTGGCCTGATCCAGCTGTTTTTTGATGGTGACGGGTCTGCCGCAGAAAAGTTTATTGATGCCGTCATCGTCAAGGCTGAAAAGTTGCTGCAGTTTTTGCCTCACAGCCATCAGAGCGTGACCTGGAGCTATATCGCCGCGAAAAACCAGTTTGTAGGTACTAGCCATGATTTAGCCTTACAGGTGATTGCCCGGTGATGCACTGATTCTCTCGCAACCTGGAGCAAATAGTCTCAGAATTTTGTTTAGAGTGTAGCCAAAGACCAGCAATTTCTCTACGGACTTGTCCGTTAAAACAGCAGCAAGCTCCAAACCAGAATCAGCATAATCACAGAAAGGAGAACCGCTGCAGACCCCAGATCCTTGGCTCGCCCAGATAATTCGGCGTGCTCCAGGCCAATTCTGTCGATGGCGGCCTCAACCGCAGAATTCAATAATTCAACAATCAGGATCAGAATCACGGAACCAACCAGCAGCGCCCTTTCGACACCGTCATTTCCCAGCCACAGCCCCAGGGGAATCAGCACCATCGCCAGCGCCACTTCCAGGCGAAAGGCTTCCTCGTGAATGTAGCACGCCCTCAAACCTTTGAGGGAGTAGGTCAACGCGCCCACCAGACGGCGTTTTAGCAATCCTTTAACGTTGTTCATGGGGGTTACAGTCAGCCTTCCGTCAGTGTTTGATCCATATCCAATGCGGGGATCGAATGGAGCTTGCCAACCGCAACGGCGGGCACTCCAGCCACCGTCGTATGGGGATCAACCGACTTGAGAACCAGGCTGCCAGCGCCAATTTTGGCGCCCTCGCCCACAGTGATGTTGCCGAGAATTTTCGCGCCCACGGCAATGAGCACGCCCCGCTTTATTTTCGGATGACGATCCCCACGTTCGTGGCCTGTGCCGCCGAGGGTCACGCCGTGGAGCATGGAAACATCCTCATCGATCACCGCTGTTTCACCAATAACAATGCCTGTGGCGTGGTCAATCATAAGGCCGCCGCCAATGATCACCGCCGGGTGTATATCGACGGCAAAGATTTCCGACACTCGCCCCTGCAAATACAGCGCCATATTTCTGCGTCCCTGTTGCCAGAGCCAGTGGCCGATTCGGTGCGCCTGAAGGGCGTGAAATCCCTTGAAATACAGCAGCGGAATATAGCGGCGATTACAGGCGGGGTCGCGATCGAAATGAGCCATGAGATCGCGGCGCATTTTTTGACCGATCGTCGCGTCAGCGGCAAACCCCTCTTCAATAACCTGGTGCAATGCCAGGGCAGAAACAACCTGGTTACCCAGCAAACTGGCAAGGGCATAGGCAAGGGCAGATTCCAGGGAGGGGTGGCTGAGCACTGCGGCGTGGAAATAGCCGGACAGGGACGGCTCTTCAGCAGAGGCCTGAACAACTTCGTCTTTGATTTGGCGCCATAGTGTATCTGTCATGGTTACCCGTCGATCCCTTTTGTCCCCATTGTAACTGCTGCCTGGAACGCTGTCCTGTCTAAAGTGCCCATTCAGGGCGCTGTACAGGCAGCTGGAGTGATCTGCGGCGCAAGCGGTGGATTTGCGCCTGTGAGGCTGCGACTTCCGGTCAGGGTCTGTTGACCACAAAGCGGTGATAAATTTCATCAAGGTGCTGCAACACAGTGTCTTTGAGGAAAACATCCGCAGCCTTGATAACCGCAGCCAGAATATCGGGACTCAGGGCGCGCTCGAAGTCTGCGGCAACGGGGGCAAAACTTAGGTGCCAGGCCTCGGGGGCGACGCCGCCAAAATCCCTGTGATATGGGCGCACAAAACCCAGAGCTTCCACCTCCGCCGTCGCCAGCCATTGCGCCAGTGAAAAAAAAGGACCTGCGCAGCCATATTCTTCGGGAGTGAGCTGCAACCTGTAATTGTCGTCTACCGCCGCACCATTCCAGATATCCATGTCTGTTCCCCAGTGGTGGCGGGACGCGCCGGGAAGGGCAGACCAGCGCAGGATGGCAAAAACAAGCTCTTTATCGCTTAGTCTGGTGATATCCAGGGGGGTGCTGTCTGTATCAAGAACAGGTCTTTGACCACTGACCTTGCAGTTCCAGATATGGCGCTGGCGATCAAAACTGCGGTAGCCGCTGGCCACTCTAAGGTCGATGCCCCGCTTGGCGGCGAGTTGACGAAGGTTTAAATAAGGGGGAATGACATCGCGGTGGAGAACAATATCACCATCCAGAGGCGCCAGCAGATCGGTAGCCTGGCCTGTTAACTGTTCCACTGACAGCTTGTTTGGATTCATGGGTATATCTTCGCGGTTATTCCCGACAACCTGTTGAAGGCTGTCAATCCTGCCACTCCGCGAAGGACTCCTCGTCCTTGGGTGCGCCATCGCCACTGAGGCTTTCCAGCCAGATCACAGGGGTGCCTTCCCGGTCACCGGTAAAGAATTGAGACACCCACAGCAGACACAGCACCATAACCGTGGCGCCAGCCAGACTCAAACAGAGAAGACGCAAAAATCCCATTTCAAACTCCTGCCAACCGCTGGCAGCTGACATCAGATTAAACCCCGGCATGGTGTGGTAAAAAAGACAAATATGCAATCTTGAACCCCAACCTGATGCCACGGCAAGCTCTTGGGCAGGCAACGCAGCATTCTGGCTGGTACCGAATTGCCACAGCCGCAGCGCTGAAAATTACGGCACAGGCTACTGTTATCGCAACACACTGCGGCTATACTTTGACTGAAAATTCAGCGACCCTTAACCATACAATGCCATTAACTGGCATGCTTTATTGCCGGATTAATGATCACAAACAGCCGCTCCCACTGCTGTTTTTTTACTGACAACTGCTGTCATTCCACAGTCACCCACAAGGCGCACAGGTTGTACTGAACTTGATGAAACAACCGTTACTCAGCGGCAACCAGGGACGATTCGGCACGCCGAAGGCTGTGGCGGTTATTATTGCTGCGATCCGCTCCGCCGCCGCGCCGCCCCCAGGCCATCAACCCTCTGTGGCTTTATACGGATTCGGGCATGGCGCTGCGTAACAGGCTCTGGCTGTTTATTGCCCTGATGGTTTCACCGGGCGCCATGACATTGACCCTCGACGGCAACAATACGGTCACCGCTGCCGAGCAAAAAGCCATTGATGCCCATGTCAGTTATTTTGGCCGCGCCAGTGTTTTCTACAAAGAGTACTGTTATTTTGATGATCTCGGCCGCGCCAAAAACCGCGGCAAATGCCATGTCGACCTGCCCAGATCACCCCATGGCGCTGCAGGGCGGCCGGGGCTGGGAGGCGGCAGCGACAGCGAGTACGAGCGCCAATACCGGGGAACCCCCATCGGCAAGGCCGTCGCCGACCCGGAAATTGAGCTGATTTATCTCCACACCATGCCGGACATCTGGATGGCCTGCAACAACAGAAAGGCCTTCGGCTGCACCTACAATGAACACTGGCCCGACAGGGTCACCATCTTTGTGCCCACCCTCGACAAGTCCATGGGCAACCTTATTCTCAATCACGAGATTGAATACCACGCCAAACGCAATATAGTGCATTGACAGAAATGACTGACGGGACTACCGATACTGCTGATCTTCCATAAAAATATTGTCTTTTTGCATATCCCCCCCATCGCGACTCAAGCGGATTTTTGCCTGGAGATTGCCCCTCGAATCAACGCTGCGCAGGGCTTCGTCCTTGCTGATTTTGCCTGCCATAAAAGCATCAAAAACCGACTGCTCAAAGGTAATCATGCCCGAAGCGGAACTTTGCGCCATCGTATCTCGAATGGACTCAAAATCCCCTTTCTGAATCAGATCGACAATATAGGGCGATGGCAGCATTAATTCACAGGCAGGGATTCGCTTTGCGTCGACCCCTTTCATTAATCGCTGGGAAAAAATACCCTTGATATTCATGGAAAGGTCGTCCAGCACCTGGCGGCGGGCACTTTCAGGAAAAAAATTGACGATCCGCTCCAGCGCCTGGTAGGCATTATTGGCGTGCAATGTCGACAAACACAGGTGCCCGGTATCCGCATAGGCAATGGCGTGTTTCATGGTCTCGCTGTCGCGAATCTCTCCGATCATGATGACATCCGGCGCTTCCCTGAGGGCATTCTTGAGAGCATTGCCATAATCCAGAGTATCCAGACCCACTTCCCTTTGACTGATCACGGATTTATTGTGGCGGTGGAGATATTCAATGGGGTCTTCTATGGTGAGAATATGGCCGGTTTTGATGGAATTTCTATAGTTGATCATGGATGCCAAGGTTGTCGACTTGCCCGAACCCGTGGCGCCCACCACCAGGATCAGCCCTCGAGGTTCGAGCACCAAGTCCTGAAGCTTCAGAGGCAAACCGAGAGCGGCAAGATCGGGGATATTCGACTTGAGATAGCGCACCACCAACCCCATTTGGCCGCGCTGAAAATAAACATTGATTCTGAACCGCCCCAAACCTTCCATAGAGACAGCAAAATTTGCCTCAAGCTGGGACTCAAGATCCCTCTTTTGCCGGTCATTCATCACGCCATAGGCAAGGGTTTTGACAACCTCGCCGGTCATCATGGTGTTGGCAATGGGATGAGTAACGCCATCAATTTTGATCTGAACCGGCGCACCCGGGACAAAGTAAAGATCAGAGGCATCCTTTTTGGCCATGACGTTAAGAAAGTCGACAAGATCTGCCATAATTCACTGCCTGTTTTTAAAATCGCATCTAGGTGTTAAGCATACCAGCAATCCACGAATTTTTTTATGGTTACCTGCAGTATCTGTATACTTCAACCACTAGCTCTCCTGGTCTGCTAAATGACTGAACAAAAACTAAGATCGGTTGACGATCTCAAAACCCTGAAGCCTTTGAAGCCTGCCCTCACCGAGAGTCAGCTGGGTGCCCAGTTTGTGTCATCGGGAATTATCAACACCGCTGAGCTCAAAGAGATCATTCAGAAAAAACTTCAGACGGGAAAAACCTTTCTGGAAGCCATGGAGATGCTGGGTTACGCCCACGACGCCAACCAGCCAGCGATTCTCGCATCACGACTGGCGATTCCCCTGGTCAGTGTCGCCACCATGGAAATCCCCGAAGATGTGGTGCGGATGATTCCTGGAGAGCTGCTCGCCAAATACCAATGTTTTCCACTGGGGTTTGCCAACGGCAAACTCATCGTCGCCATGGCCAACCCCTGCAATGTTGAAGCCATACAAACCATCAGCTTTGCCAGCGAGCACGTGATCGAAATTGTCATGGCCTCAAAACATGACATCAATATACTTATCGAGCGCTACCTGCTGTCGAGCGAAGAAGACGACATCCTCTCGGAGATTAACGCCAGTTTACTCAGAGAAATCCCCAGCAAAGAACTCAGCACCCAGGCGCTCCAGGAAACTGCCCAGCAACAGCCCGTGGTGAAATTCGTCGACTCTCTGCTGCGCCGGGCAGTGGCGCTTAAAGCCTCGGATATCAATATTCGCCCCACCGACAAAGGTGCCGACGTCTATTACCGTATCGACGGAAAAATGATTTTTCAACGCAATCTCAATATCCGTCAACTGGCTCCCATTGTCTGCCGCATCAAAATTATTTCGGGCATGAATATTGCCGAACGCAGACTCCCCCAGGATGGCCATACCATGATGGAGGAGAACAATGTGCGCATCGACTTCCGCGTCTCCGTCATCCCTATGGTCACCGGCGAGTCCGTGGTGATTCGCATCCTCGACAAAAATCAGGGACTGGTCAGCCTCGACGCCCTGGGTTTACCGGTGAGAGAAATCGCACGGATGAGAAATATACTGTCCCACTCCTACGGTATTTTTCTGGTCACAGGCCCCACAGGTTCCGGAAAAACCACCACGCTCTATGCCGTCGTCAACGAACGGCGCGCCAGCAATCCCCACATCATCACCGTCGAAGATCCGGTTGAATACCGACTCGACGGGGTTGAGCAGATCCAGATCAAACCGAAAATCGGCTATACCTTTGCCGAAGCCCTGCGCCATATTTTGCGCCACGATCCCGACGAAATTCTTATCGGCGAAATGCGCGACTATGAAACCGCTGAAATCGCCGTTAAAGCCTCGTTAACCGGGCACTTTGTCATGAGCACCCTGCACACCAACGATGCTCCCAGCAGCATTACTCGGCTCGTGGATATGGGCATAGAAGCCTATTTGATCAACTCATCGCTGGTGGGGGTTCTGGCACAGCGCCTGGTGAGGAAAATATGCCCCCACTGCAAACAGCCCGACCCGGATAAAGCCGGATTCAGAGCTTTTTTTCAGCTGCCCGACAGTTTTGAAGCCTGCATTGGCACAGGCTGTATGGACTGCCACAACACCGGGTACCGGGGTCGCTTGATGGTCGGTGAGTTGCTTGAAATGACCTCAGCCATGAAGGAACTGGTCAGCCGCAAGGCCAATGCCGATTCCCTGCGTATTCAGGCCATGAAAGATGGCATGTCGTCCCTCACTGAAAATGCCCTGCAATTGGTGAAAGAGGGCAAAACCTCGCTGGAAGAAGTTTTCCGGGTTCGCCAGGAATAGGCACCCTATGGTCTCCACAAGCCCCGCTGCGGCAAAGCCGGCGCCACTGCCCAACGCCATCGCCGTTACTCTGTTGCTGTTTATGGCGACACTGTTTGCCTCCAACCATATCGCGGCGAGAATCGCTTTTGACAACAATACTGGCCTATTGCTGGCGATTTTACTGCGCAGCGCGGTTGCCCTGGTGTTTATGGTGAGTCTGACCCTATGGCAGAGAAACCCCCTGAGGATTCCCCGAGGCCGCCGCCGCTGGCAATTGCTGCTGGGTCTATTTATTGCCGGTCAAAGCCTTTGCCTGTACTCGGCCATTGCCAATATTCCGGTGGCAATGGCGCTGCTGCTGGTCAACACCTGGCCGATATTTTTTGCCCTTATCACCTGGGCGCTGGGCGGTTCGCGACCCAGTGGCAGAATGACCATTCTTATGGCCATTATTCTTGTCGGTCTGGTGCTGGTGCTGGATATCCCCCGACAACTGTCAACGGGGGACGCCTGGGAGCCGCAATGGCTGCCGGGAATTCTCTTTGCCCTTATAGCGGGAATCTTTTTTGCGTCTGCGGTGTGGATTACAGAAAACCGTCTTGCGGGCATGGCTGGCAGTGTGCGCAGCACCTATACCATGGCCATAGTGCTGTTGTTGATGGCGCTTGGCGGCAGCCTTGACCTGGTTCCCGGCGGGCTGCAGCTGCCAGCCAACCCCATGGGCTGGCTGGGACTGGCTCTGCTTGCCCTCTTTTACGGCCTGGCATCGACGGTTCTTTTCGTTCTTATGCCCCGCTTGAACATGGCGCAAAATGCACCGGCCATGAACTTTGAACCCGTGGCGTCACTGCTGCTGGGCTATGTAGTGCTGGCTCAGGTACTGACACCCATGCAGCTCACTGGAGGTGCCATTGTCCTCGGCGGCATTCTCTGGATGGGGCTGTCCAATCGAGCCCGTTAATGGCTTGCAGCGAAGGGCACCGAACAGGCTCTAATAATGGGGCGGCGGCGGTTCCGCACCTGGAACCCTAAGGGTCTCCAGTCTCTCCTGAACGCTTTCCAGATGTTCCACAAGACTTTTGTTGGTTTTTTCCATCCGCTGAAGCTGATCCGACTGCCTGGCGATAACCGCATCAAGGGTGCTCAGGGTATCCTCGAGATAGGCCAGACGTATTTCCAGTTCTGTGATTCGCTCGTTCTCTGTCATGAAGCCAGTATTTTCGAATAGGGGAACCTATTTTAACATTTTGACAACCGGCACCAAGATTTGCCTTTGAATAAACAGGGCAAAATTCGGCCTGGCCATTGAATTTTCCCTTTGTGGACATATTTTAGCGGTAAGATATGCGGGAGTGCGGCGCCACTGTGGTCGACCGTACTCCTTTAATTAGTCCAACGGAGGTTGTTAACGTGCTGCGCATCGGCTTATTTCTCGGTACCAACATCGCCATACTGGTACTGTTCAGCCTAATTTTTCGCGTTCTGGGTCTCGAGCAGTACCTGGCCAGCCAGGGCATTCACAGCGATCTCACGTCCCTGCTGATTATGTGCGCCTTTTTCGGCTTTGCCGGCTCTTTTATCTCGCTGCTGTTATCCAAGACCATGGCGAAAATGGGCACACGCACCAGAATCATCGCAGCACCCTCGTCACCGGATGAGCGCTGGCTCCTGGAAACCGTGGCCGATCTCGCCAAAAAGGCCGACATCGGCATGCCGGAAGTGGGAATTTTTCCCGCCCAGCAGTCGAATGCCTTTGCCACTGGCTGGAATAAGAACAAGGCGCTGGTAGCGGTCAGCGAAGGCCTACTTCACCGCTTTGATCGCGAAGAAGTCCGCGCCGTTCTCGCCCATGAAATTGGCCACGTCGCCAATGGCGATATGGTTACCCTCACTCTGATTCAGGGCGTACTCAATACCTTTGTCATGTTTTTTGCCCGCATTCTCGGCAGTATTATCGACAAAGCGGTTTTCAAGAACGAGCGCGGCAACGGCATCGGCTACTTTATGATTGTCATGGTGCTGCAGGTGGTGCTTGGCATTTTGGCATCCATCATTGTCATGTGGTTTTCCCGCTGGCGGGAATTCCGTGCCGATGCTGCCGGCGCCCAACTGGCCGGGCGTTCGGCGATGATACGCGCCCTGCAAAAACTGCAGGCGGAAACCCAGGCGCATATTCCCAACCAGATGCCCGACACCCTGACCGCCTTTGGCATTTCCCCCGGCTGGAAAAAATCGGTTTCTCAGTTATTTATGACCCACCCACCCCTGGAGGTTCGCATTGACGCCCTGCGCCGCGGACTCTAGTTTCCGAGGGTTTGACCAACACCCGAACAGTTATGAGGGGTGACAACGCCAAAAAACTCTGTTCATTAGAGGACATTCCAGACGGCGGCTGCAAAGGTTTTGGCGACGGCAGCGCCGACTCTTTTTTTGCTGTGCGCAGGGGCAGCGAGGTTTATCTCTACCGCAATTGCTGCCCCCATGCCGGGGCACCCCTTAACTGGATGCCGGATCGCTTTCTCAACCGGGAAAAAACCCACATTATTTGCACGGCTCACGGTGCCCTGTTCGATATCTGCTCGGGAAAGTGTGTGGCAGGCCCCTGTAGTGGCGACTATTTGGACAACATTGACATGGAGATTCGCGACGGCGATGTCTGGGTTCTGTAATCAGGGTTGCACATTGCCGCCCTACTCACAGAGAATTTGATCACCCCACTCCCGCAACTTGTCGAGAAGACCAGCGTTTCTCTCCGCCATCTCAGCTTTTTCAAGCTCGTCTATGCGGGCAAAATACTCGTCCAGGGTCAGGCGCCCGGGCGCGGGCTCTGCGAGCCTTTGGTAGCGCTGCTCATCCCAGACAACCGCCTCTTCTGGGCTCAACGACTGGTGGTAATAACGCGCCCGATAGCGAAACAGCAGCTCGCGATAGCGTTTGTCCTGAAATCTCGATTGCAACACGGCCAATTCTGCTGGCGGCGCCTGTCTGACCCTGGCGAATAGCGCCTTATCGCCCGGACTGGCAAAGCCATCGTAAAGGGCAGCCTCCGCATCCCGTTCAAGCCCTGATGGCGGCTCTGAAAATACGGCAGTCAATTTGCTGGCCATGTCGGCAGTCTTCAATTGCTCCCAGTGCTGTTGGCAGGCGGTAATATCAATGCCCAGCCGCGCGGCGGCAGCGCTGTCGAGCAGCTTCGCGGTGGCAACCACAGGGCAGCGGTTGATATGCACGGCTTTGAGGGGAATGCGCTCGACACCCTCATCCAAATCTGCAGCTGCGGTAAATACCCGCTCCTTGATGGCGTCGGCATCCAACTCCAGGAGCGGGCGGGGATCAGAAGAAAGATTGAACGCCAGCACGGCATTCTTGTTGGCGGGATGCATGCACAAGGGAATCATGAGGGCGGTGTAGGCGCTCTCTCTGGGCAGCCGGGACGACACATGAAGAAAGGGCTTGCGCTGACGTATATCCAGCAACTCGGCAACTCGGCGCTTGTGGCGATTTTCAAAGACATAGGCATAAAGCTTTGGCTGCTTTTGCTTAACCAGCCGCGCCATGGCAATGGTGGCCTCGACATCGGAGAGGGCATCATGGGCGGATTCATGGCCTATACCATTGGCCTTGGTCAACAGCTCGAGGCGAAAGCTGGTGTAACCCTCATCATTTTTGGGCCAGTTGATACCCTCCGGGCGCAAGGCGTGGGCGAGGCGCACCATATCAATAATGTCCCAGCGGGAATTCCCCCCCTGCCACTCCCGTTCATAGGGATCGTAAAAATTCCGATAGAGGGTGTAACGGGTCACCTCATCATCAAAGCGAATACTGTTGTAGCCAGCGCCACAGGTGCCGGGGATCATAAACTGGCGGTGAATGGCGGCGATAAACTCTGGCTCTGGCACCCCCCTGGCTGCGGCGAGCTGGGGACTGATGCCGGTCACCAGACAGGCTTCGGGGTGGGGCAGAACATCTGTGGACGGCTGGCAGTACAGACTCACAGGCTCATCGATGATGTTGAGCTCCTCATCGGTGCGTATACCCGCAAACTGCACAGGGCGATCCAGGGCGGGCGAGGTTCCTGTGGTTTCGTAGTCGTGCCAGAAAATTGACGTCATTGAATGCTGATCCCCCAATGCAAAAACGGCACCCGAAGGTGCCGTTTTTTTGTAGACAAGGAATTGTTTAGTTGCCTACCACTTCTTCAAAGGTCATCGCGCCGATTACGCGGCGGTTTTTAGCGCGGCCTTCATCGCTGCTGTTATCGGCAACCGGGCGGCTTTCGCCGTAACCCACAGTGCTGACACGATCAGCTGAGATACCGTACATTTCAACCAGTTTCGCTTTTACGGCGTCTACGCGGCGCTGAGATAGATCCTGGTTGTAGGCATCAGTGCCGACGGAGTCTGTATGGCCTTCGAGCACCAGATCGATATCATCGTGCTGCTTCATCGCCTTGGCGACCGCTTCAAGCTCGTCACCATAGATGGAGCGAACCTCTGCCTTGTCGAATTCAAACAACACTTTCAACTCCACAGTAATGGTGCGGGTTGCAGGTGGCGGTGCGGGTTGCGGCTCGGCTTGAGCGACGGGAGCAGGGGCTGGTTCTGCTGCAGGAGCGCTAAAGTAGTAGTTCAGCCCCAGGTTAAAGGCGAGATCAGTGGCATCAGCGCCGCTGCTGAGCTTGTGGAGGAAACGGCCATCACCACGGAACTCCCAGTGACCGCCCCAGCTTTTGGAGAGACCAAAGCCCGCGCCCAGCTGCTGGGTGCTGTCTTCATCGGGAAGCAGGGCGTCATCGCGGTCGAAATCCGAGAAACCTGCAACAAAATAGGGCGCCCAGCCATTGCGGGCTTCAAGAAAATAAAGCGCATCCAGTTTAATGACATCCAGATCTTCACCGCCAACATCGGAGCCATAACCAAGCTCCACACCCCAGGGGCCGGCAAACCTGTAACCCAGGTTGAGGCCAAGTACAGTGGAGTTTTCAGAGTCGTTAGTAACCGAACGTTCCTTGTCGAGCAAATAGTGAGAGAGAGAGGGTCCAAGATAGAGACCTTCATTGGCACCGGCGGTCAAGGCAGTTGCCAATAACGCCGCACCGACCATGGTAGTTAACTTACGCATAATGTTCACCCTGTTTTTGTTGAATGAAAAATCCAAAATACTGATGCACAATCTTTAGACTGTGCCCTAACTTCCTGATACTAGACCTTGAATAGAAAAGCCTCAAGGCGAAATTGTACAGGAGAAAGCTAATTTAACGAAATGTTAAGTTGTCCACACTTTAGCGATAAAGTGCCAAATCAGGAGCATGACGGGTATTGCTTACAAAAAAATGACACCAGCGGCAACGCTTTCAGTCGCTATCCGCCGGTTTGATGAAGAGAAGAAATACCCTTGAAAGCGATGGCCAGTAGATCGCTAAACCAGGCTGAGGGTTTTTTCCTCAATAATCGCCTGCCACTGTTTGGGACCGGTTTGGTGAACTGACTCGCCATTGACATCCACAGCAACAGTAACGGGCATATCCTCAACTTCAAATTCGTAAATGGCTTCCATACCCAAATCGGCAAAGCCCACCACTCGCGAGCCTTTGATGGCTTTGGACACCAGGTACGCCGAACCGCCCACCGCCATCAGGTAAACCGCGCGGTTGTCCTTGATGGCTTCGATGGCGGTGGCGCCCCGCTCAGCTTTGCCAACCATGCCGATGAGCCCGGTTTTCTCCAGCATGGTGCGGGTGAATTTATCCATGCGCGTCGCCGTTGTCGGCCCCGCAGGCCCCACCACCTCATCGCGCACGGGGTCAACGGGTCCCACGTAATAAATCATGCGATTGGTGAAATCCACCGGCAGCTCCTCACCCTTGGCGATCATATCCACCATGCGCTTGTGGGCGGCATCGCGGCCGGTGAGCAGCTTTCCGGACAGCAGCAGGGTTTCACCGGGTTTCCAGTCCGCCACATCCGCCTTGGTAACCTCATCGAGATTGACCCGGCGCGCATTGCTGACTTCCCAGGTGATTTTTGGCCAGTCCTCCAGTTTGGGTGGTGTCTGCAGGGAAGGACCGGAACCATCGAGGGTAAAATGAGCGTGACGGGTTGCCGCGCAATTGGGAATAATGGCCACCGGCTTGTTGGCGGCATGGGTGGGACAATCCTTGACCTTGACATCGAGTACGGTGGTCAGCCCCCCCAGCCCCTGGGCGCCAATGCCGAGACGATTGACCTTGTCCATCAGCTCAAGGCGCAGCTCTTCAGCGCGATTGCTGGCGCCGCGCTGGCGCAGATCGTGAATATCGATGGGATCCAGCAGCGCTTCCTTGGCCATTTGCATGGCTTTATCTGCAGTGCCGCCAATGCCGATACCCAGCATGCCCGGAGGACACCAGCCCGCTCCCATGGTGGGAACCACCGACAACACCCAGTCGACCACAGAATCTGATGGATTGAGCATGGCGAACTTGGTCTTGGCCTCGGAGCCACCGCCCTTCGCCGCCACATGCACCTCAACCTTGTCACCGGGAACGATCTTGTAAGTGATCATGGCCGGCGTGTTATCGCCGGTATTTTTGCGGGCACCATCGGGGTCTGCCAGCACAGAGGCGCGCAGCACATTGTCTGGATGGGCGTAGGCCTGGCGCACCCCCTCGTTGACCATGTCTTCCACACTCAACGCAGCATCCCACTGAACATTCATGCCCACTTTGAGAAAGACACTGACAATGCCCGTATCCTGACAAATGGGGCGATGACCTTCCGCGCACATGCGGGAATTGATGAGAATCTGCGCCATGGCGTCTTTGGCGGCCTGGCTTTCCTCCCGCAGATAGGCCTCGTAAACGGCGTCGATAAAGTCTTTGGGGTGATAATAGGAAATAAATTGCAGGGCATCGGCAACGCTCTGGATCAGATCATCCTGGCGGATTACAGTCATGGCGGGATCTCTCTGGCTCGAATGGGGTTAAAGGCGGGGAATTTTACTGAATCTGCCCCCTTTTGGATAGCCGCGGCGGTGCGTCCCGCTCCAGATTGCCCACGGCCATAAAGCAAAAAAGCCGGCAATAGCCGACTTTTTTACCGAGATCACTTAACAAATCACAGCAGTTTTAACACCGCCACCAGCACCACAGTAAGCCCGATGCTGCAATGAATCACACCTTTGACTGTGGTCAACGGCCCCTGCTTGCCGATCAGGGCATTGATTTCCAGCAGCGCAATAATCGCCAGAGCAATATACATGCCCAGGCCGCCACCCAACTGGGAAAGCAGATGACCGCTACTGTAACCCAGGTGGGGAGAGGCGAGCATCGCAAATGCCATGGGCGCTGAAAACAGCACATTGGTGCGCGACGCCAACAACGCCTTGGCGCCAGCGACGGGGCCATCGCCTTCTTTCGTACCCAGAGCGACCTGCTGGTTGGGCCAGATCACCAGCCAAACATTGAGGAACATCAGCGTGCCCAGAACAGCGCCGATCACAATGTAGTCATTGAGCAGGCTCTGGCCATTGTTGTGCATCACGCCGCCCAGCAGCACAACACCGGTAATAAAGGTGAACATGGCGCCCCAGCGGAACCACCACAGCGCCCGCGGCGCCAGCTTTTTCTTGGCGTCGGCGACGGCTTCCGCAGAACCCTCTTTAAAATAAGCCCCCTGCACAAAGTTGAAGTAATAGAGCATGCCTATCCAGGTAATACCAAAGAGCAAATGCCCCCAGCGGAAAAGGAAGTTGAGAAAGTTCATGGAGATAATGTCACTCATAGTGTCTACCTTTGTTGTTATGTCGATGGCAATCCGTTGGTGTGTACATCGTCCTGCAAGCCCGGCAACTCAGTCCTGCTGCTATAAAGAGAAGAACAAGCGCGAACGCCCCATTCTAACCCCATTGGCGCGCACTGCAACCCGGAAATACTGAGATAAAAGCTCCAGTCATACTGCAAGCAGCGCTCCAGCGCCAGAACCCGCGCACCCCGACGGCAAGGGCAAGGGTTGACCCTCATTGCCCGGTCAGCTGGAGTTAGCCAACCAGCGCCGCACATACCCTACTCTTTTACTCTGTCTTTGTTAGAATGGCGGCTTCCAATCCAGTCAGTGTTGGAAACTTTTTCTTCCTGCCTGAAATTTTAGAGCCCTCAACCCTGAGCTGCTCCTGGCAGGTCATTTACTTCTAGCAGTAACTTAAGGATGACTATCATGGCATTTACACTTCCCGAACTTCCCTATGCGCTGGACGCTCTTGCGCCCCACATTTCCCAGGAAACCCTGGAATATCACTACGGCAAGCACCACAACACCTATGTGGTCAACCTCAACAAGCTGGTTGAAGGCAGCGAATACGAAGGCAAGAGCCTCGAAGACATCATCACAACCTCATCCGGTGGCATCTACAACAACGCTGCGCAAATCTGGAACCACACCTTCTACTGGAATTGCCTGACCCCCAACGGTGGCGGCGAAGCCACGGGCGCTATCGCCGACGCCATCAACAAGGCCTTTGGTTCCTTTGCCGAATTCAAGGAAAAATTCAGCGCCTCCTGTGCCGGCAACTTCGGCTCTGGCTGGACCTGGCTGGTGAAAAACAGTGACGGCGCCGTGGAAATCGTCAACATGGGCGCCGCAGGCTGCCCCCTCACTGAAGGCAAAACACCCCTGCTCACCTGCGATGTCTGGGAACACGCCTATTACATCGACTACCGCAACCTGCGCCCCAAGTATGTCGAAAATTTCTTTAACTTGATTAACTGGGAATTTGTTAACAGCAATTTTTCTGCATAACCATTAACCCGGCATCCATTTTCGCCGGGCTAATCATCAGACGCCTCCCCAGTCCGTTATCGCTCCGAAATGGCTGGGGAGCACCAGCCGCAGCAACGGCTTCGATCTACTCACAGGCCTTGCCAGCACCTCCCTATGCGCAACTGTTTTCACCGCAGATCAGCAAAGAATTCCCTGCCTTTTTGAGCATGGCGCTGAAATCCACCGCCGTTTGGGGACTGGCGAGATAAAATCCCTGAATTTTGTTGCAACCTATAGACTTGAGAAATTCGTATTGTTCAGCGGTTTCCACGCCTTCGGCAACAATACTCGAACACAGGTGTTTGGCCATGGCGACAATGCCACTGTAAATAGCCCGGTCTTTTTCGCTGGATGAAACCCCTGCGATAAATGAGCGATCAATTTTAAGGGAATCAAAAAGCCAGGTTTTTAACGCCATGATATTGCAGTAACCCGTACCAAAGTCATCAATGGCGATGGCCAGCCCCAAAGCTTTAAGATCGGCCAGCAGATCAATAAATCGCTGCTCTTCCAACACCATGCAGCTTTCGGTGAGTTCCAACACCAGCAATTCAGGGTCGATGCCATGGCGATCAATAGCCGCTTTAATCAACGACACCAGCCCCGCTTGCTGGAACTGCCTTACAGACAGGTTGATGGACAGGGGCACAACCTCATAGCCCAGATCGAGCCACTGGCGCAATTGCCGGCAGGCCTCATCAATGACCCAGGAACCCAGGGAGTCTATCAAGCCCATTTCTTCCGCGAGGTGAATGAAGTTGCCGGGCAGCACCAGAGCATCATCCGTTGAGCGCTTCCACCTGATCAGCGCTTCAACCCCCACCAGCGCGAGGGAATCAACAGCAAACTGCGGCTGATAGTGAAGCTCAAACTGGTTTTCCTTGAGCGCCATCCTGAGATCCTGCTGAACCCTGAGCCTCTCGGTCATCAGCACGTTGAGGTCATTCGTAAAAAACTGGAAATTATTGCGTCCGGCTTGTTTGGCCTTGTACATGGCCATATCAGCATTTTTCAATAAGGTATCGGCGTCTTCGCCATCAACGGGATACTGACTGATGCCGACGCTGCAGGTAATCAGATATTCTTTGCCGCTCAACATACAGGGCTGCTCTATGGCATCCAGCACCCGCTGTACAAATGAACTGATCCGCTTGGTGTCGCTCAACGTTTCGGTGGACAGAATGACGAATTCATCCCCGCCCAGACGGGCAACTGTGTCCGTATCCCGCACACAGGATCGCAACCGCGACCCGATGATGCGAATCAGGTCATCACCGCTGCCGTGGCCGAGGCTGTCATTGACATTTTTGAAGTGATCCAGGTCGATAAATACCACCATTAACTGGGAGGAGGATCGCCGCGCCTCTTTAATCGCAATATCAATATGGTGACGGAGTTTGTTGCGATTGGGCAGATCGGTAAGATGATCGTGGGTGGCCTGGTAGGCTATCTGCTGCTCGTAGGACTTGCGCTCGCTGATATCTTCTACGGTGCCCTCATAGTAAAGCAACTCGCCGTCGATATTCCTGACTTCATGGGCATTTTCCGAAATCCAGATGACGGCACCATCGCGGCGATAAACCTGAGATTCGAAATTAACAACCCTGCCCTCCTCCAGCATCTGACGGGCAAATTCATTCCTGCGGCCAGGAATCACATACAGCTGATTTGCAATATCCTTTAATTCACTCACCATTTCCAGCGGCGTCGTATAACCATAAATGGCCGCAAGTGCCGGATTCACCTCAAGGTAATGACCATCCTGAGTACTTTGAAAAATACCCTCGGTGGCGTGTTCAAAAATGCTTCGGTAGCGCTGCTCTGCCTCTGCCAGGGCTTTTTCGCGATTATGCCTGTCGCTAATATCCTGAACAAAACCGTGTACCAGCGCCGGCTGACCTGGCGCCACGGCCAACCCCCGGCCTCTCTCCCAAACCCAGCGCTCGCTGCCATCCCTGTGTAGCATTCTGTACTCAACGGAGAACGGCTGATTCTGATCGAGCGCTGTGCGAATCACCTCCAGCACCTGATCGCGATCTTCTTGGTGCATCAAATCCACAAACGACAAACGTTGGTTGTGCAATAAATGGCGCGGCGAATATCCCGTTAACGCCTTGCAGCCTGCGCTGACAAATTCCAGGGCCCAGGCGCGATCAGGACGGCACAGGTAAACCATGCTATCGAGCTCGTTTAAAAGGGTGGTCAACAATAGATTAGTGGGATCAACAGGCTCTACCGCTGCCGGGGTTATCATTTTTCTGACTGTCACATCGCCCTCTGGAATAAGCGCCTGTTCACACGGTTAGATGATCCAGACAACAGAAACACATACATCCCAAAGGAAAAGCAAAAACCATACCGCAAGGAGCTATGCGCGACTGCCACCCAGGGCAAGCGAAAGAGCGAACCCCATGAAGCGAGCTGATGGCTCTGATTGCAAAGTAATTTTCATAACCAAATGCCATTTGGGTTCACTCCTCCCCGAGGAATGCAAAGTTGAAACTTCACAGACCCTGGTTGATACTCTTTTAACCAATCCATTCATATGAGGGAATACTCAGATGAATCTTAAAAGAAGAAAACTCACAACCGGATGGACAGTCTTCGCTTTAACGCTCTCCTTGATTCCACATCTTTCAAATGCAGCCTCCGACAAAGGTATCGCAACCATCAGCGTGAACGTTGAGGGAGCCAGCCCCACCGTCAGTTTTATCTTTAAGGGTGTGATCAGTGGTGCTGTTGGTGCAGGCGCAAGCATCAGCCTGGCAGGTTTGGCGCCGGGCGCCTATACCGCCTGGGACAGCGGAGCCACTCCAGGCTACGAACTGGTGAGCATTACCTGTGACGACGCCAACAGTGCGGGTTACACCAACACGGGCACCGCCAGATTTGTCATCGACAAGG
>Ga0265293_10001655_pt1 | contig 47832 bp, 50 predicted proteins | sample Munlanlewell138R_FD_192505 | JGI IMG/M metagenome (GOLD analysis project Ga0265293, IMG submission 192505) | Leachate microbial communities from a municipal landfill in Southern Ontario, Canada - Leachate well 138R | ecosystem: Engineered > Solid waste > Landfill > Unclassified | place: Canada... | reverse complement strand
TTCCATAGGGAGGTCAGCGGGAAACGCTTGTCTACCCACCCCAATAACCCTGTCGTTTCGACAACTTTTTCGCTAGCCATGTAGAGGCTCCTTTTCTAACTTGGCAAGATACTAATTACAGTAGCCTAGGCTACTAACCCGCTGCTTTATCAAGGCCAACCATAATATTGTTATCATCAATAAAATAATACGGAGGCACTTCCAGATTATCGGGTGCAGGCTGGTTCTTGAATACCCGGCCGGCCAAATCAAACATAGAACCATGGCACGGGCATAGAAAACCCCCATCCCAATCAGAAGGCATTCCTTCGCCACCACCAACAGCAAACCGTGGAGACGGTGAGCAGCCCAGATGCGTACAAATACCAACGCAAACGAACCATTCCGGCTTACGTGAACGATCTATGTTTTTTGCAAACTCGGGCGTGAAGCCTGGACGATCCGAGAGCGGGTCTGCCAAGAAGGGATCATTGCCTTTCAGGCCCTCTATCATTTCCTGCGTACGATGCAAAATCCAGACGGGCTTGCCCTGCCATTCGACAGTAAGCATAGTGCCTGGAGCAATCGTGTTCAGGTTAACGGTAACGGGGGCACCTGCCGCCTTAGCGCGTTCTGATGGTGACATGGATGCAACAAACGGCACTGCTGTTGCAACACCGGCCACACCACCAACCGCACAGGCAGTACCCAACCAGAAACGACGTGATGGATCGGGTGGAAGGACTGCCGGCGATGCAGTTCCTTCGTTGTCATGCTGTATTGAATCCTGACTCATTATCTATCCTTATTGATACTACTAAGGTACTAAAAAAAAATTACTTGAATTTATGTGTACAAAGCTTAGCAACCGCTTATTATATACTGTGTCCGCTTATGGACCGAGGAAAAAAGGATTTCTTATGAGTAAAGCCAAAAGTTTTATTAACGAATTTAAGCAATTTGCTGTCAAAGGCAACATGATTGATCTGGCCGTTGGTGTAATTATCGGTGCAGCCTTCGGTAAAATCATCGACTCACTGGTCAGAGACGTCATGATGCCGTTCATCAACTTCATTCTGGGAGGGTCTGTTGATTTTTCCAATAAATTCATTGTCTTATCAAAACCAGAGAGCTATTCCGGTCCTGAAACCTATGTCGATATGACGAATGCAGGGGCCAACGTACTGGCTTATGGAAACTTTCTGACCATCCTCATCAACTTCATCCTGCTGGCCTTTGTTGTTTTTTGTCTAGTTAAAGTCATCGCCAAAGCCCGCGCCACCATGGAGAAAGAAAAAGAAGCGCAAGCCGCTGCCGCACCCGATCCAGCCGATGTAGTCCTCTTAACAGAGATTCGTGATCTGCTTAAAAACAAAAACTGATCGCTTACCCCCGCCCGCCTTTAGGGGTGGGGGCTGTATTTCGGCAAGTTATCCTAGACCGGATTGGGGATATCAACAAAGGTTGATGCAATGCCGAACCTGTCCACCAGCGCATTTCCCAATGCCTGAATGCCATAACGTTCGGTTGCATGATGCCCGGCAGCGATAAATGCCACGCCACTTTCCCGAGCCATGTGGTAAACAGGCTCCGAAGCCTCTCCGGTAATAAAAGCATCCACACCGGCATCAATGGCATCCTGAAACAGGCCTTGGGCGCCGCCCGTGCACCATGCCACTTTCCTGATCACTTTATCAGTGTCTCCAATTAACAACGGCGCCCTTTCTAAACGTTGTGAAATTAAGACACCCAAATCAGCTAAAGTTGTTTCTCCTGTAACAACCGAACCCAGCCAAACCAGCCCGCTCCTGCCACAGGTTTGGGGTTGATCCTCTTCGTAAAAAGGCTGCAAATCAAGCACTTTGGCCAATTGCCTGTTATTTCCCCACTCAGGATGGGCATCCAGAGGCAAATGGTAGCCAATAATGTTCAAATCATGCTTGATTGCCAGGGCAATTCGCTGGTATTTAACCCCCAGGATACGTACATCCTCATTTTTCCAAAACCATCCATGATGCACAATAACCGCATCCGCCTGATATTCAATCGCTTTTTCAAGCAGGGCCTGCGATGCGGTTACACCTGTAATTACTTTTTTTATTACAGGCCTTCCCTGCACCTGGAGTCCATTTGGTGCATAATCTTGATATAAATGTGGTTTCAGGTTTTCATCAAGCCACTTTACCAAGTCTTGTGTAAAAATTTCACTCACTTCATTTTCCTTTATGCATCGCTATTGGTTAATTTTCTCTCAAACCGTAACTGTTTTTCTCGCAATTCTGTTTACGGTCACTACATTACGACCTGACTGGCTTGATTTCAAAAAGCAGCCGGCCATACCCGCTTCCGTGCCCACTGCAACGGCCAAAATAGAGCCTGCGGAACCACCCAAAGAAACCGAAACCAAAGCCGAAAAAACAAAAGAGCCGGAAAAACTCATTACTATTATTACATCGTACGCCGGTGCGGTTAAGGTTGCCGCACCTTCTGTGGTGAATATTTACACCAGCAAAAACATCGAGTCCCCCTTCAAGAACCTGCCCGATGTGCCTGCCCTGCGTCCGTTTATCCAGGAGCAGAAGGAAAATATGCAAATGCTCAATAACACCACCAGCCTGGGTTCTGGCGTTATTGCTTCAGCAGAAGGCTATATCCTGACCAATTATCATGTTGTTGAAGCGGCCGACTCAATTGAGGTTGCCCTGACGGATGGCCGCAGATCCAATGCACGCCTGATTGGTGCCGACCCCGATACCGACCTGGCTGTCCTGAAAATTGATTTGACCGATCTGGTAGCCATTCATCCTGACAACAAACAACTTAACGTGGGCGATGTCGTTCTGGCCATTGGCAATCCGTTTGGTGTAGGGCAAACCACAACCATGGGTATTATCTCAGCACTGGGCCGTACCGGCCTGGGCATCAACACCTACGAAAACTTTATCCAAACCGATGCTGCCATCAACCCGGGCAATTCGGGTGGCGCACTTATTAATGTGAACGGTGACCTGATTGGTATTAATACCGCCATTTACTCCGAGTCCGAAGCGGGTGGATCATTAGGTATCGGATTTGCCACACCGGCCCATACCGCCCTTAAAATCATGCAGGAAATTATTGAAACCGGTACCGTTTCGCGTGGATGGCTGGGTATTGAACCGCAGGACATTACCAGCGACCTTGCCAAGGCCTTTAACCTGGACAGCACTAAAGGAATTATTATTGCATCGCTGGTTCCCAATGGTCCGGCCGGTCAGGCCGGCCTGCTGGTTGGAGATATCCTGCTGGGCATGAATGACAAGGAAATTATTGATACTGACCAGATGCTCAATGAAATTGCCGGCTACCCACCCAAAACCCAAGTAAAATTCAAGATCTTACGCTCGGGCAAGGCACAGGATGTAACGGTCACTCTGGGGCAGCGCCCAGGAACAACCACAAAAAAATAAACCTTATACAACGGACGAAAGGTAATTTCCGGTTCAGGCCTGTGCCAGTGCGCAACACGCTGCAACCGGGAACATACCGCTTAATACCGTTTAACGGTCAGTTTCCTCAGTGACCGCATTACCTGGTTTGATAAAACGCGCCACCAGCAAACCCAGTTCATATAACAAGCATAAGGGAATGGCCAGCAACAATTGGCTGAGCACATCAGGTGGAGTAACAATAGCGGCAATCACAAAAGCCCCCACAATAACATAACCCCTGGCCGCCTTCAGCTTTTCAAGAGTCATCATGCCGGTACTTACCAGCACCAACACCACAATAGGCACCTCGAAAGTAATGCCAAATGCAATGAACATGGTCATTACAAAGCTCAGATAGGCCTCGATGTCAGGTGCAAAATTGATGGACTGGGGCGAGACCATGGAGATGAAATGAAAAACGGTATGGAAAACAATGAAATAACAAAACGCCATACCGATGATAAAAAGCAAGGTACTGGAAACCACCAAAGGTATGGCCAGACGCTTCTCATGTTGATACAGACCCGGCGCAATGAAAGCCCAGGCCTGATAAAGCACGTAAGGCAACGCCAGCACAAAAGAGAACAGCAAGGTAACTTTCAGGGGTACCAGAAAAGGCGTAATGACCCCCGTGGCGATCATTTTGTTGCCATCCGGCAGGGTTTGAATCATGGGTTGCGCGATGAAATCGTAAATGGCACCGGTGCCGGGGTAAATACACAGAATCGCAAAAACCCCCAACACGGCCACAACAGCGTGAATCAGACGCGAACGCAATTCTATCAAATGCGAGAAAAAGCTTTCTTCTTTCTCGCCATTTTTTTCATTAGGTGATGAGTTCTGCATTAGACCTGAGTTCCTGAACCGTTTTTATTATCGGGTTTATGACTGTCATTGATGGGTTCATTCGCTTCGGGAGCGTCTTTTTTTTCAGGTGACAGGGTTTGCTTGACCTGGTTTCCCGCACTGGTTAATTCCTGCCCAAGCTGCTCCACCGGATTACGCAAGGATTTTGCGGTATCCTCGAATGAGCTTTTCATGTCCTGAAGCGAGGACTGCATGTCATTTTTGATCTGGCTGATTTCCTGAATATCGACTTCACGCTGGATATCGCTTTTAACGTCATTGACATAGCGCTGCGCCCGGCCAACAAGATGACCGACCGTGCGGGCCACTTTAGGTAAACGCTCAGGGCCAATGACAATTAATGCAACCATGCCAATGACAAACAGCTCACCGAAACTTAAACCAAACATAAATACGCTTTAAAAAAACAGAACCTTTTACCGGCAAACATGCCAGAATAAAAGGGATCTGCTGGACCTCAGGAATCCGATTTTTCTTTTGCCTGCACATCAATGGTTTCTGTGCCTGCCTGTTTTTTTTCAGTTGTTTCAGTGCCTTCAGAAGTGGCCTCGTTCATGCCCTTCTTGAAACCTTTTACAGCACCACCTAGATCTTCACCAATATTGCGAATTTTCTTAGTGCCAAAAACCAGTGCAACAATGACCAGAACAATCAGCCAGTGCCAAATACTTAAACTGCCCATAAAACCAACTCCTAAAATGACAATTCAGAACCAATTTGTACTATATCAGGAACTACCTGCAATGTTCATACTGAATTGTGCAAAAAATATATTAAATCAAGATTGTGGCCGGTTGGCCTTTTCAACCAAGCCGGACAAGCCTTCCCTGCGCGCCAACTCGGCCAATACATCCTCGGGGCGTAAGCCGTAATAAGTCAGCGCCACCAGGCAATGAAACCAGAGATCAGCGGTTTCTGCAATGATATGGTCATTTTGGCCATCTTTTGAGGCCATCACCAGCTCGGTGGCTTCCTCGCCAATTTTTTTCAGAAAACTGTCGGGGCCTTTGGCAAACAGCTTGGCTGCATACGAAGTGGACGGATCACCGCCATTGGCAGGCAACCGGGTTTGCAATACATCGGCCAAACGACCAAGTACCGCAGACAATTCAATACTGGACTCTGTGCTCATTTGTACATATGCTCCGGATCTTGCAAGACCTCATCGGTAATTTCCCATTGGGCGCGATCGTCATTGCCATTCAGCAAACGGAAAAAACAGCTTTCCCTGCCTGTATGGCAGGCCACACCCCCATTCTGCTCAATTTTAAGCAGCACTACATCGGCATCACAGTCGATACGGACTTCATGAACCTGCTGGGTATTGCCCGACTCTTCGCCCTTGCGCCATAACTTCTGACGCGAACGGGACCAGTAAACGCCTTTGCGGGTAGCCACGGTTTCATGCAATGATTCGCGATTCATCCAGGCAACCATGAGAATACGGCCGGTTTTCCAGTCCTGCGCAATGGCAGGAATGAGACCTGCCTCATCAAACTTCACTTCATCAAGCCAGCTCATGCAATTTCCCGAACATTGATGCCCTGTTGTGCCATAAACGCCTTGGCCTGTGCAATCGTGTATTCTCCGTAGTGGAAAATACTGGCTGCCAGCACGGCGCTGGCCCGGCCTTTGGTAACGCCATCACAAAGGTGCTGCAAATTACCCACGCCACCTGAGGCAATGACCGGCACAGAAACAGCATCGGAAACGGCACGGGTAAGCTCAAGATCAAAGCCGGATTTGGTACCATCACGATCCATGCTGGTTAACAGAAGCTCTCCAGCGCCGTAACGGGCCATGCGCATCGCCCATTCAACAGCATCAATGCCGGTAGCCTTGCGCCCGCCATGAGTGAAAACTTCCCAGCGATCGGGCTCGCCTTCGGCAGAAACCTTGCGGGCATCAATCGCCACCACAATGCACTGTGAACCGTAGTAATCGGCACTTTCACGCACCAATTCAGGATTGGCCACAGCGGCACTGTTAATGGAAACCTTATCAGCACCGGCGTTCAACAGGCGCTGGATATCGGCAACAGCGCGAACACCACCGCCCACCGTCAAGGGAATGAAAACCTGGGAAGCCACCTGCTCGATAATCGGCAGGATAAGATCCCGGCCATCGCTGGTTGCCGTGATGTCAAGGAAGGTCAGTTCATCAGCACCCTGCTCGTTATAACGGCGGGCAATTTCAACCGGATCTCCGGCATCACGCAACTCGACGAAATTAACGCCTTTGACCACCCGGCCTGCCGTCACATCAAGACAGGGAATAATACGTTTGGTCAGTGTGGAATCGGCATTGGCAACAGGGCTCAATTTTCTTCCCCGTTCAGTTCGTCGGCCAGCGTCTGGGCTTCCTGGAAATCAAGCGTGCCTTCATAAATACTGCGTCCCAGAATAACGCCTTCAATCCCTTCATCCTCTACATCACAAAGGGCTTCGATATCTTTAAGGTTGGTCACACCACCTGAGGCAATCACCGGAATCTTCACGGCTTGCGACAAACGTACTGTCGCTTCAATGTTTACACCCGTTAACATGCCATCGCGGCCGATATCAGTATAAATAATGGATTCAACCCCGTAGTCTTCAAACTTACGGCCAAGATCAATCACGTCGTGCTTGGTGAGCTTGCTCCAGCCATCGGTGGCGACTTTGCCATCCTTGGCGTCGAGACCCACAATGACATGACCCGAAAAAGCGGTGCAGGCGTCCTGCAGGAAACCCGGATTCTTGACCGCTGCCGTGCCAATAATGACATATTGGATACCCAGATCAAGGTAGCGCTCGATCGTATCCAGATCCCGGATACCTCCACCAATCTGCACAGGAATTTCGTCTCCTACCTCTTTCAGGATGGCCTGAATGGCCGCCTCGTTTTTAGGCTTGCCAGCAATTGCGCCGTTAAGGTCCACCAGATGCAACCGACGAGCGCCCTGGTCTAACCATTTACGGGCCATTGCCGGAGGATCCTGGGAAAAAATAGTCGCGTCTTTCAGGTCACCCTGACGCAAGCGGACACATTGTCCGTCTTTTAAATCAATGGCTGGTATGAGCAGCATAGTGTTATATTAATGAGTAAGATAATTAGAAAAACAAAACAGAATGAGCAAAACCCGTAGTAGCGGACTTGTCATTCCCCGTAATAACTCTTTTTTGTTGACAGTATCTTTGTTATTTGAGTCCCGCAACCGTATTTATAACGCATTTTCAGCATTTAGTCCTGCAACTAAATGTCCCACTCAACAAAATTCCGATACAGCTGCAAGCCGTGCCCGGCACTTTTTTCAGGGTGAAACTGTACGGCAAAAATATTATCCCTGGCAACCGCACAGGTAAATACTTGTCCATATAGTGCGGTACCTACCGTCAGGCTGTCATTATCAGGCACAACAAAATAACTGTGCACAAAATAAAAATAAGCATTATCGGGAATACCTTGCCAGACCGGATGAGCACGGGTTTGCTTGACCCGACTCCAGCCCATATGAGGCACCTTGAGCTTTTCGTTTTCGTGCGTGATGGCGGCAAGTGGTGTATTTTCAGGTGCAGTCGTAGCGTAGCGCTGGCCCTGGAATCGTTTTACGATACCCGGAAAAATACCCAGGCAAGCGGCATTACCCTCTTCACTACGTTCAAACAACATTTGCTCGCCTACGCAAACGCCCAGCAAAGGTTTGCTTGCCGCCGCTTCCAGTACTGCATCACTGAGTCCGGACTGCGCCAGATTGCGCATGCAATCGGGCATCGCACCCTGACCGGGAAACACGATTCGATCAGCCGATTTAATGCTTGCGACATCAGAGGCCAGATAAACATTGGCATGTGGAGCCGCATGCATTAATGCGCGGGCAACCGAATGCAGGTTGCCCATGCCATAATCCACAATTGCAATAGATGGGGATTTCATTTAAGTATGAAGCCTTTACAGGACGCCTTTGGTGGATGGAACAACCCCTGCATTGCGTGGATCTTCGGTTAGCGCCATGCGAAGCGCGCGGCCAAATGCCTTGAAGACGGTCTCAGCCTGGTGGTGGGCATTAAAGCCTTTCAGGTTGTCGATATGCAGGGTGACCAGTGCATGATTGACAAAACCCTGAAAAAATTCACGGGTCAGGTCAACATCGAAGCGGCCAATATGGGAACGGGTGAAAGGAATGTTGTATTCCAGACCGGGACGACCTGAGAAATCAATTACCACCCGTGATAGGGCCTCATCAAGGGGCACATAGGCATGGCCGTAGCGTAAAATGCCTTTTTTGTCACCCACGGCCTTGGCAAAAGCCTGGCCCAGGGAAATACCCACGTCTTCTACGGTATGGTGGTCGTCAATGTGCAGGTCGCCATCACAGGTAATATCGATATCAATCAAGCCATGACGAACGATCTGATCGAGCATGTGATCAAGAAACGGCACGCCTGTATTCAGTGACTGTTTACCGGTACCATCAAGATTGATGGCAACCTTGATCTTGGTTTCATTGGTATTCCTAACTATTTCTGCTGTACGCATATTCATCTCATTAAATCTTTAATCTAAACGGTAACGGGCGCTTTCGGCATGTGCCTGCAAGCCTTCCCCAAAAGCCAGGATTGCGGCGATCTTGCCCAGGGTTTGCGCACCCTCGCGTGATACCTGGATCAGGCTGGAGCGCTTCTGGAAATCATACACGCCCAATGGTGAGGAGAACCGTGCGGTACGGGAGGTTGGCAACACGTGGTTGGGGCCGGCGCAATAGTCACCCAGGGACTCCGAGCTGTAACGTCCCATGAAAATCGCACCTGCATGACGGATTTTTTCGGCCCATGCCGAAGCGTTTTCAGTGGAAATCTCAAGGTGTTCAGGGGCTATTTCATTGGCAATTTCACAAGCCTGCTCAAGGTCACGCACTTTAATCAATGCACCCCGGTTGGCCAGGCTGGTCCGGATAATATCGGCACGTGGCATGTTCGGCAATTGACGCTCAATGGACTCGTAAACCGCGTCCAGATAGGCGGCATCGGGACACAACAAGATGGCCTGCGCCAATTCGTCGTGCTCTGCCTGGGAGAACAGGTCCATGGCAATCCAGTCGGCCGGGGTAGTACCATCACAAATGACCAGGATTTCGCTGGGACCGGCCACCATATCAATGCCTACCGTACCGAAAACGCGTCGCTTGGCTGAGGCCACATAGGCATTGCCAGGCCCCACGATTTTATCGACACCAGTAATTGATTGTGTACCATACGCCAGGGCACCTACCGCCTGCGCTCCACCCATCGCAATGACGCGATCAACCCCTGCCACCGCAGCAGCAGCCAGCACGATGGGGTTACGGCTGCCACCCGGAGTAGGGGTAACCATAACCACTTCGCGCACACCGGCCACTTTGGCCGGCAAGGCATTCATCAATACCGAGGAAGGATAGGCGGCCTTGCCACCTGGCACGTACAAGCCGACACGATCCATGGGCGTTACTTTTTGGCCCAACAAGGTACCATCGGCTTCTGTGTAAGTCCAGGAAGCTGTTTTTTGTTTTTCATGATATGCGCGGACCCTGTCTGCCGCATTTTCAAGGGCCTTGCGTTGTTCAGCAGGCAAGGCATTCAGGGCAGCCACACAGTCGGCAAGCGGAATTTCCAGTTCATGGATATGGTTTGCCTTTACATGATCAAAGCGTTGCGTGTACTCAAGAACCGCCTCATCACCACGCTGGCGTACATCGCTCAGGATTTTCGCAACCGACTGCTCGATTTGCTCATCTTGAGAGGCGTCAAAAGCAAGCAGGGTTTTCAACTGCTGGCCAAAATCTGCATCATTGGCATCTAACCGGTTTATTAAAGACATATCACTCTTTGCAAAAATAGTAAAAAACGACCCGCCAACAAGGCCCAACCAGAGCCCTTTTGCCAAAGGCCGTACACGCCGCTTTAAACGGCCGCCTTTTGGAAGGCGTCCAGTATGGGCATCAGGCGTGATGCCCTGGTTTTCAATGCCGCCTGGTTGACAATAAGGCGTGAGGAAACAGGCATGACATCTTCAACCGGCACCAGGTTATTGGCACGTAACGTTCCCCCCGTGGACACCACATCGACAATGGCATCAGCCAATCCTACCAAGGGCGCCAACTCCATTGATCCATACAACTTAATGATATCAACATATACCCCTTTCTTGGCGAAATGTTCCCGCGCCACATTGACATATTTGGTTGCCACCCGCAGGCGCGCACCCTTTTTGACAGCCTCTTCGTAATCAAAGCCTTCGCGCACCGCCACCGCCAAACGGCATTTGGCAATATTCAGGTCGATGGGTTGATACAGCCCACCGGGCTGCTCCTGTACATATTCATACAGGACATCGCGACCGGCAATACCGAAATCTGCTGCGCCGTACTGCACATAAGTGGGGACATCCGAGGCCCTTACAATAAGTAAACGCAACCGGGGATCACTGGTTGGGAGAATCAGCTTGCGCGAGGACTCGGGACTTTCACTGACTGAAATCCCGGCAGCCTCGAGCAAAGGCATGGTTTCTTCAAAAATGCGCCCCTTGGAAAGCGCCATTGTCAGCATTTCATTATCTTCGTTAGACATATTACCCACGCAGTCGTTCAATTTGAGCTCCCAGCCCTTTCAATTTTACTTCCATTTGCTCATAGCCACGATCAAGATGGTAAATCCGGTCGATGATGGTTTCACCACTGGCTGCCAAAGCGGCAATCACCAGACTGGCCGATGCACGCAAATCGGTTGCCATCACTTTGGCGCCAAACAATTGCGATACGCCATTAACCACGGCAGTATGGCCATCCAGCTCAATATCGGCACCCATACGGATCAGCTCGGGCACATGCATGAAGCGGTTTTCAAAAATATTTTCTACAATGACGGCAGTTCCGCTCGCGATGGTATCAAGCGCCATGATCTGGGCCTGCATATCGGTAGGAAAACCCGGATGCTCAAAAGTCTTGATCCCTACCGCACGGGGCCTGCCACTCATTGAGGCCCGAATCCAGTCGGGCCCGGTTTCCAGATCAAGACCTGATTCTTCAAGTTTATCCAGAATAGCGCCCATGGTTGCAGGGGCCGCATTACGCAACAGGATATCCCCCCCCGTGGCACCAACCGCGCACAGGAAAGTCCCGGCTTCGATACGATCGGGAACCACCCGATAGTCGGCGCCATGCAACTCTTCCACACCTTCAATAACGATTCTGTCAGTGCCGTGTCCGCTGATTTTGGCTCCCATGGCAATCAGCAACTCGGCCAAATCGACCACTTCGGGTTCACGTGCCGCGTTTTCAAGAATGGTGGTGCCTTTGGCCAACGCCGCAGACATGAGAAACTGTTCGGTGCCACCAACGGTCACCATATCGGTATGAATGGAAGCGCCCTGCAGCCTTGAAGCCTTGGCCACGACAAAACCATGCTCGACACGGATATTGGCCCCCAGGGTGGCCAGCCCCTTGATATGCTGGTCTACGGGCCGTTGCCCAATGGCACAGCCTCCCGGCAAACTGACCTTGGCTTGGCCAAAACGCGCCAGCAATGGGCCCAGTACCAAAATGGAAGCGCGCATGGTTTTCACCAACTCATAAGGCGCCTCATAACTGTTAATCTGGTCGGCCTGCAGTTGTACCACACCGTCTTCAAGCCACTGGATTTTAACGCCAAGCTGACCCAGTACTTTCAGGGTGGTATGAATATCATTCAAGGCCGGCACATTGCGTAAGATGACCGGCTCGGCCGTTAGCAACGTTGCGCATAAAATAGGCAGGGCGGCGTTCTTGGCGCCTGATATGGTCACCTCTCCGGAAAGACGGTTACCACCGATAATGCGCAATTTATCCATTCACTTTATACTCTTCAGGGGTTAACGTTTTCATTGACAAGGCATGAATTTCCGCCTTCATTTTATCTCCCAATGCGGCGTACACCAGCTGATGCCGGGCAATCAGGCGTTTTCCTTCAAAGGCATCACTAACGATGATTGCCTCGAAATGGGAACCGTCGCCCACCACTTCTATGTGTTCACAGGCCAGGTTGGAAGCGATGTATTCACGAATCTGTTCAGGAGTGGGTAACATTTTAGGTCCTAAGTTTGTAGCCGCTTGCCAACAATTTTAATGCCAGCAATGAGGCCAGGATGAAAAAACAAAATACAACAGAAAAGCTGTGCCAGACCGAAACATCGGAGATACCGAAGAATCCGTAGCGAAAGCCGTCTATCATGTAGAACACCGGGTTCCAATGCGACACAGCCTGCCAGAATGACGGCAGGGAATGAATGGAATAAAACACGCCCGACAGGAAAGTGGCAGGCATGATCAGGAAATTCTGGAACACGGCCAACTGGTCAAATTTCTCGGACCAAAGCCCCGCAATCAGGCCCAGGCAGGCAAAAACACCACAGGCCATTACGGCAAAAAGCACTATCCAGAAAGGCTGGACGGGCCATAATGGCATGAACAACAACGCCACAACCCAAATACCGACACCCACGCAAATTCCCCGCACAATGGCCGCCAGCACGTAGGCACCAAAAATTTCCAGATAAGACAGTGGCGGCAGCAGCACAAATACAAGATTACCCGTAATACGGCTTTGGATTAGCGATGACGAAGGATTGGCAAAGGCGTTTTGCATCATGCTCATCATCATGAGGCCTGGCATTAAAAATGACACATATGACAGGGTGCCATATACCTGAACGCGTCCTTCAAGGACCTGGGCAAAAACCAGCAAATATAGCAAGGCGGTCATGACCGGTGCCGCCACGGTTTGAAGGGATACTTTCCAGAAACGCAACAACTCCTTGCGCAGCAAGGTGGGAAAACCAGAGCCGAATTTGATATTTTGTTGTAAAGGATTCATTACGCTGCCTGTTCACTTCCGGTATGCATGATTTGCACAAAAGTTTCCTCAAGATCTTCGCTGCCAAACTTGGCCATCAGGGCCTGAGTGGTATCAAGGGCGATCATTTTGCCTTTTCTGAGAAAAGCAATACGGCCACACAGCGTTTGTGCCTCTTCAAGGTAATGGGTCGTTAACAATATGGTGTGGCCTTCTTTATTCAGTCTGGAAATGAAATCCCAAAGGCTGCGCCGCAAATCAACGTCAACCCCGGCCGTGGGTTCATCCAGGATGATGACAGGTGGACGATGCACCAGGGCCTGGGCCACCAGCACGCGGCGTTTCATGCCGCCTGACAAGGCACGCATATTGGCATCGGCCTTGTCGGACAGGCCCAGATTCATGAGGATTTCGTCGATCCAGTCATCGTTATTTCGCAAGCCGTAATAGCCTGATTGATTACGCAAGGTTTCACGGACGGTAAAGAACGGATCATAGACCAATTCCTGGGGAACCACGCCCAAAGAACGCCGTGCATTTTTATAATCGGCAACCACATCGTAACCACAGATACTGGCCTTGCCATTGCTGGGGCGCGACAAACCGGCCAAAATGGAAATAAGCGATGTTTTACCGGCGCCGTTAGGACCAAGCAGGCCAAAAAACTCTCCCGGCTCGATATTGATGCTGATATCATTGAGTGCCTGAAACCCCTTGCGAGCAGGCGAAGCAGAAAGAAACCTTTGCCCCAGGGAAGGGCTAGGCGCATAGATTTTGGAAATATTTTCTATTTTGACGGCTGACATATTCATATAAAAAAAGGCCTGCTTCCGACACGAAACAGACCCTTGATTATAGCCGTTTACATGTTACTTTCGTTGATTTAACGCTTTTATCAGGCCATCAATACCATTTTGCGCAATCTGTGAAGAGAACTGGTTACGGTAATTCTGGATTAACCATATACCTTCAACACTGAAATCATAGACCTGCCAACCATCTGCCGCTTTTGACAGCCGGTAGTCAACAGAGACAGGACCGGAGTCTGCCAGAATATTCGAACGAACGACCACATCATTGGCGTCGGGGTTGCCACGAAAAGGCAGGATTTCAATTTTCGTATTTGATGACACCTGCTTGAACGCACCGCTATAAGTACGTATCAGTGTACTTTTGAAAGCATCGACCAGACCTGATTTCTGCTCGGGTGTTGCCTGCCTCCAGGGCTGGCCGGTAGCCAGGCGGGTGGTTTTCTGAAAATCGATATGCGGCATCAACTTCTGATTGACAATCTCGTTGATGGCATTGATATTGCCACTGCGTGCCGCATTGCTTTGCTTGACGGCATCAAGGGTTTGGTTGGCAATTTGCTCAATAAATTGCGTTGGGCTTTGCGCCGCCTGGGCCGTGCCAAGCAAGCCGGCTGACAAAAAAGCCATGGCGGCAAAGCGCCGGGCCAACAGAAACACGGATTGGAGCTTCATGATTTTTCCTGAATATTCACAAAAACAAAATAATAAATAATTAAACGAATGCTTCAATGCAATGTAAACACAAACCAACCCTCAATACATTAAGTAAATTAAGGATTTGTCAGAAAGCGTTAACAGATGGGGAAAACTGAAATCAACTGAAAAACCTCTATTTCAAGAAGAGGTTTTTCAGGCTTTGCAGATTTTACGCTACAAACCGATTATTCGCCGGGATCGTCGTACTGTGGTACCGATATGTCCGTACCGGCCTGCTCGGGATCATCGTAATCGGGAACCGACAAATCGCCCGCCGCGCTGTCCTGCACTTCAGGGCGCAACTTGCTTTCAAGCAGGGCCTTACGATTTTGCCTGTAGGCGTCACGCACAAACGAGTATTTATCCAGGGCAACATCCTCGGCCAACTCATCGGCATCAAGCAGGTTGGTACGTGCATCAATTACCTTAAGACCCATAATGGCATTACGCACGGACACATCATTGATCGCGCTGGGCGAAGCGTAGACAGCGGTCCCCCCGGCAACATCACCGACAAGCCCAATACCATCACGCACGGAGCTTGATCCAAAGAAAGGCAAGACAACGTAAGGACCGTTACCAACACCCCAGACACCCAGCGTGGTACCAAAATCATTGGGGATTTTATGGGCGCCATTCATGGTGGCCACATCTATACAGCCGCCAATACCCATGGTGGAATTGAACAAAACACGTCCGAAGGTATTGATTGAGTCGAGCGCCCTGCCCTGCAACATGCTGTTAATGGCCGACCAGACATCACCCAGGTTTCCAAAAATATTCCGTACACAGGTGCGCACCGGACTGGGCATAACCGCCTTGTAACCGGTTGCCACCGGTTTAAGCAAGGCTTTGTCAACAGTCTCGTTGAACTCAAACATGCTACGGTTATAGCTTTCCAGGGGGTCTTCGGGGCTGGGGTTTGGCACCGAGGCACACCCGCTTACCAGAAACCCGACACTGGCCAGACCCAAGGTTTTTCTGACAGTTTTTTTGTTAATCATGATTTTCTCTTATGAACGTCTTGGCATTTAAAAATTTAACACAAACATTCCGGCCCTGAACGTCGGCCTGATATTACTGTCCATTTCCTGAGGAACCTTCCTTCTCGGCACTTGAGAACAAGAATTTACTGATTAATTCCTCAAGTACAACCGCCCCCTGTGTGAACATGATTTCACTGCCATTGACCAAGCTACTTTCTTCCGCCCCAGGTGTCAGACCGATATATTGCTCTCCCAGCAGGCCTGCCGTCATGATAGAGGCGGATGAATCCAGGGGAAACTGATAACGAGTTTCAATGCTTAACTCTACCACAGCCTTAAACTCCCGATTATCAAATTGAATATTCTTTACACGGCCCACCACCACACCATTGCTTTTCACAGCGGCCCGGGCCTTGAGGGCGCCAACGTTATCAAATTTGGCGCTAACGGTATAGGTGGGTTCAAAGCTGAAAGAACTTAAATTACCCGCCCTTAATGCCATGAACATAAGCGCCACGGCGCCCAGCAACACAAACAAACCCACTAGAAAATCGGTTTTCTTACTCATTGTCATTCATCCTGGTATCAGACACGGCCAGCAAGCCCGACTGCCCGATACATATTTCACTCATTGATTAAAACATTACTGCCGTTAACAGGAAATCAAGCCCCAAAACCGCCAGGGAGCTTCTGACCACCGTTCTTGTTGTCGCCCTGGAAACCCCTTCGGGTGTCGGCTTGGCATACCATCCTTCAAACAGGGCAATCAGCATCACGGCAAAACCAAACACCACACTTTTAATCAGGCCGTTACCCACATCGGAAAAAACATCCACCCCGTTCTGCATTTGTGCCCAGAACGAGCCGGCATCGACATTGATCATGAGGACGCCAACCACCCAGCCACCAATAATACCCACGGCAGAAAAAATGGCACCCAGTACCGGCATGGCAATCACTCCCCCCCACAGGCGCGGGGCAAGAATCCGGCGCAAGGGGCTGATGCCCATGACATCAATGGCCGCCAGCTGCTCTCCAGCCTTCATCAGACCAATTTCAGCGGTAATGGAAGTACCCGCCCTGCCGGCAAACAGCAAGGCCGTGACCACCGGGCCCAGCTCACGCACCAGGCTAAGGGCCACCAATAAGCCCAGGGCTTCTTCGGACCCATACATGGACAGGGTGTTATACCCCTGCAAACCCAGGACAAAGCCCACAAACAGTCCCGACACGGCAATAATCAGCAAGGAGTGATTACCAATAAAATGCACCTGATCTATCACCAGTCGCGGACGACGCAGCGCAATTCCTGATTTACAGAAGAGCTCCCAGGTAAATTTACTGAACACACCCAGGCCACTGATGACATTAATGATAAATGCCCCCAAGGCACTGATACTATTGAAAATCATAAGCCCTCTTTGCGTTTTGACAACCAGCTCGAAAACGCTGGCGTATCCGGATATTCAAAAACCACCGGGCCTTGGGGCGAACCTTGAAGAAACTGTTTGACATAGGCGTCTTCAGTGGCCCGCAAATCCTCTGGTGTGCCGGACGCCAGCAACTTACCATGCCCAACCATGTATACCTGATCAACGATTTGAAAAGACTCGTCGATATCATGGGTAATAAGCACCGAAGCGCAGCCAAGGCGGTCACTGAGATTACGGATCAGCTGAGCCGTCATGCCCAGCGAAATTGGGTCCAGCCCGGCAAAAGGTTCGTCATAGAGTACCAACTCGGGTTCAAGCACGATTGCGCGGGCTAACGCGACGCGCCGCGCCATGCCACCCGAAATTTCTGAAACGGCCAGATGGGCCGCCGCTTTCAGGCCAACTGCATCCAGTTTGTCCAGCACCTTCTCAAGGATTACCGCCTCGCTGTCTTTAGTGAGCTCACGCAAGGGAAAAGCCACGTTATCGAATACATTCAAATCGGTAAACAATGCCCCCTGCTGGAACAGAACTCCCATGCGCTGACGGATATTACGCAGGATATTTGGACTGACACTGGCCAGATTCTGGCCAAAGGCGGTCACGACCCCTTTTTGCGCAATGAGCTGACCAATGGCAGCCCGCAACAAAGTTGTCTTGCCTGAACCGGAGCCACCTATCAGCGCGACAACCTGCCCCTTTTTCACCTGCAAATTGAGGTTATCAAGTATCACCCGTTCCCCGTAGCCCAGCGACACATCGGAAAATCGAAGAATGATATCTGAATCGGAAAGATGATCGTTCAACGGGATAACCCTTAAAAATTCAAAAAAGAACCATTGTAGCTGATCAAAGTTTACGCCACATCAAGTTATGCCAAAAAAAGAAAACCCCGAAACATCACTTCCGGGGCCTCTGTTGTATCTTGGGGAAATTTACCAAAGAATTGATTATCTTGGCAAAACAGTCTCCCCCATTAAATACTGGTCTACTGCACGGGCACATTGCCGCCCTTCCCTAATGGCCCACACCACCAAAGACTGTCCACGACGCATATCGCCCGCAGCAAAAACCTTGTCGACATTGGTACGATAGTCTTCGGTATTGGCGCGGATATTGCCACGCGCATCCCTATCCAATCCAAAAGCATCCAGCACAGCGGGCACTGGCGCCACAAAACCCATGGCCAACAACACCAGATCCGCTTTCAACTCAAACCCGGACCCCTCTATTTCAGCCATTTTCATCTGTCCGGTAGCTTCATCGCGCAACCATTCAACGCGTGCCGCCACCAGTTTTTCAAGCTTGCCTTTTTCACCCTGAAACGATTTGGTCACAATGGCCCAATCCCGCTGGCAGCCCTCTTCATGGGAAGAGGAAGTCCGCAATCTGGCCGGCCAATACGGCCAGGTCAGTTCACGATTTTCCTCTTCAGGCAATTTGGACATCAATTCAATCTGGGTAACCGATGCCGCGCCCTGGCGGTTACTGGTGCCCACACAGTCCGAGCCGGTGTCGCCACCGCCAATCACCACCACGTGCTTGCCCTTGGCCACAATTTGACCGGTTAAGCGATGACCGGAATTGACCTTGTTTTGCTGGCGCAAAAAGTCCATGGCAAAATGCACTCCATTAAGTTCCCTGCCGGGAACCGGCAAATCACGGGGAACCTCAGCGCCTCCGGCCATGACGATCGCATCAAACTCTTTTTGCAATTCTGCGGCGCTAATAATTGTCAACCCATCTTCCACTTTATCACTTGGGTCACCTATATAGGTAGAGGCGCGAAACTCTACCCCCTCAGCCTCCATTTGAGTCATACGACGGTCAATCAGGCTTTTATCCAGTTTGAAATCAGGAATGCCGTAACGCAGCAAACCGCCAATCCGGTTACTCTTTTCAAAGACCGTCACGCTGTGGCCGGCCCGACTCAATTGCTGGGCAGCAGCCAGGCCAGCCGGCCCGGATCCCACGATGGCCACCCGCTTACCGGTTTTTTTTGCCGGCGGCTGGGGGACTACCCAGCCCTTTTCCCATCCTTTATCAATAATGGCATGCTCGATAGACTTGATACCCACTGCATCATTATTGATATTCAGGGTACAGGCAGCCTCACAGGGGGCCGGGCAAATACGTCCGGTAAACTCCGGAAAATTATTAGTGGAATGCAGCGTGGCCAAAGCCTGTTTCCATTCCTGCCGGTAGACCAGATCATTCCAGTCAGGAATAATATTATTGACCGGGCAACCATTAGTACAGAAAGGGACTCCGCAATCCATGCAACGCGCACCCTGTTGCTGCGCCTGCTTGTCATCCAGTGCCAGCACGAATTCCCGATAATGCTTGATCCGCGTACTGGCAGGCTCATACGACTCGCTGATTCTTTCAAATTCCAGAAAACCTGTTGTTTTTCCCATGATTTTTCCTAATTACCCTTATGCCACTTTCTGGCTGGCTTGTTCTGATTGCCACATTTCCGACAGCGCCCGACGATACTCAACCGGCATCACCTTTACAAACTGGCCACGCGATACATCCCAATTGCTGAGCAGGTCACGGGCACGGAAACTGCCTGTCAGACGAAAATGCTCTTCAACCAGATAACGCACAATGGCCTCATCGGTTTGCCGGGCGTCACCACGCTTGGCGCTATGCCAGCACTCAATCCGGGCTTCTTTTTCCTGCTCTGCATGAGGCACAACCGTTTCCAGCTCAACCATGCTCAGGTTACAGCGCTGCCTGAGCCTGCCCTCGGGATCCCATACATAGGCAACACCTCCCGACATGCCGGCAGCAAAATTTCGCCCTGTTTCCCCCAGCACTACCACGGTACCGCCTGTCATATATTCACAGCCATGATCTCCGGTGCCCTCAACCACTGCTGCAGCGCCTGAATTACGTACGGCGAAACGCTCACCGGCAACGCCATTGAAATAGGCCTCACCACCCAGCGCACCGTACAGCACGGTATTGCCGACAATAATATGTTCGGGACCATACCCCCTGAAGTCATTAGGTGAACGGATGGAAATCCGTCCGCCCGACAGTCCTTTACCCACATAATCATTGGCTTCACCCACCAGTTCAAAGCTAATGCCATGCGCCAGAAAGGCACCAAAACTTTGGCCGGCAACGCCATTGAACTGAATATGAATGGTGTCGTCTGGCAGGCCTTCATGACCATATTTTCTGGCCACCACACCTGACAGCATGGCGCCAACCGTACGATTGCGGTTACGCACCGGAATAATGAAAGATACTTTCTCGCCCCGCTCAATCGCACTCTTGCTACGCTCAATCAATTGCTTATCCAGGGCGTTATCAAGACCATGATCCTGTTCTTCTGTATGATATTTGCCCGTTTCGGTTTCAGGCTGATAAAACACACGGGAAAAATCCAGTCCTTTGGCTTTCCAGTGTGTCACGCCGGCCCGCATGTCCAGCAGGTCCACACGCCCCACCAGATCATCAAATTTGCGAATGCCCAGTTGAGCCATTATTTCCCTGACTTCCTCAGCCACGAAAAAGAAGTAATTCACCACATGCTCCGGTTTACCCTGGAATTTCTGGCGCAAGACCGGGTCCTGGGTGGCGACGCCTACCGGACATGTATTCAAGTGACACTTGCGCATCATGATACAACCTTCGACCACCAGGGGCGCGGTGGCAAAGCCGAATTCATCCGCCCCCAACAGGGCACCAATCACCACATCGCGACCGGTTTTCATCTGGCCATCGGCCTGTACCCGTACCCGGCTGCGCAGCTTGTTCAATACCAGGGTTTGTTGGGTTTCAGACAAGCCCAGCTCCCACGGGGTACCGGCATGCTTGATAGAGGCAATGGGCGAGGCACCGGTGCCGCCATCGTGACCGGCAATCACAATATGGTCGGACTTGGCCTTGGCCACACCGGCGGCCACCGTACCCACGCCCACCTCGGAAACCAGTTTGGTGGAAATGGAGGCGTCCGGATTCACATTTTTCAGATCATGAATCAGCTGAGCCAGATCCTCGATTGAATAAATATCATGGTGCGGCGGTGGCGAAATAAGCCCCACGCCCGGTACTGAATAACGCAGTTTGGCAATATATTCAGATACTTTATGACCTGGGAGCTGCCCACCCTCGCCGGGTTTGGCCCCCTGGGCCATTTTGATCTGGATCTGGTCCGCACTGCTTAAATACTCGGCACTAACACCAAAACGGCCGGAAGCCACCTGTTTGATTTTTGAACGCAGCGAATCCCCTTTACGCAGCGGAACCTCGGCAACAATTCGGTCTGCACCCAGCACCGATGCCAAGGTATCGCCGTTCTTGATATTGCTTTTACCACTTTGCATTTCCGCACGGTAGCGCAATTCATCCTCGCCGCCCTCGCCGGTATTGGACTTGCCGCCAATCCGGTTCATGGCCACCGCCAGCACTGCATGTGCTTCGGTGGAAATAGAACCCAATGACATGGCCCCGGTGGCAAAACGCTTAACAATTTCCTTGGCCGGCTCAACCTCTTCCAGCGCAATCGCCCTGGAAGGATCCACTTTAAATTCAAACAATCCACGAAGGGTCATGTGACGGCGCGACTGGTCGTTGATCAGCTGGGCATATTCCTTGTAGGTACGGTAATTATTGGCACGAGTGGCATGTTGCAACTTGGCGATCGAATCGGGCGTCCACATATGCTCTTCACCACGAATACGGAACGCATAATCACCCCCGGCATCCAGCTCATTGGCCAATACCGGATCATTGCCAAAAGCCTGCCGATGCAGTCGAAAGGCTTCCTCAGCCACCTCAAAAATGCCCAGCCCCTCTATATTGCAGGGTGTACCAGTAAAGTACTTGCGGACAAGGTCGCTTTTCAGGCCAACCGCCTCGAAAATTTGTGCCCCGGTATAGGACATATAGGTTGAAATGCCCATTTTGGACATGACCTTGTTCAGGCCTTTACCAACCGCCTTGACATAATTTTTAACGGCTTTGTCACCGCCCATGGTAGCCAGGGTTTCCATGGCCAGATAGGGATAAACCGCCTCGGCACCATAACCGCCCAACAAGGCAAAATGATGTACCTCACGGGCTGAACCGGTTTCCACCACCAGCCCCGTATTGGTCCGCAGGCCAGAGCGAATAAGATGCTGGTGAATGGCTGAGGTGGCCAGCAGGGCCGGAATGGCCACATGCCCGCCATCAACCTTGCGGTCTGAAATAATCAGGATGTTAAAACCGCTCTTGACCGCATCCACGGCACTGGCACACAAGGCGGCAATACAGGCCTCAATCCCTTCCGTACCCCAACTTGCCGGGTAAGTAATATCCAGCTCGTGGCAACGGAATTTATTATCGGTATAACGCTCGATTTCACGCAAACGTGACATGCCCACACTATCCAGCACAGGTTGGGAAACCTCAACCCGCTGGGGCGGATTAACGTTATTGATATCCAGCAAATTGGGTTTGGGGCCAATAAAAGAAACCAGCGACATCACCAGTTGCTCGCGGATAGGATCAATCGGTGGATTGGTCACCTGCGCAAACAGCTGGCGAAAATAATTATAGAAAGACTTCGAACGGCTGGACAAAACGGCCAGTGGCGCATCATTACCCATTGAGCCAATCGCCTCTTCACCATTTTTACCCATGGGCTCAAGAATAAACTTGATGTCTTCCTGGGTCCAGCCAAAAGCCTGTTGGCGATCCAGCAACGAGGCATGGCTCATGTAATCGGCGGCGTGGACCGTATCTGTGGCCGGCAAGTCGTCCAGGCGTACGCGCAACCGCTCGATCCACTGCCTATAGGGACGGTTATTGGCCAATTGGGACTTGATTTCCTCATCATCAATAATGCGCCCCTGATCCAGATCTATCAGCAACATTTTTCCGGGTTGCAAACGCCATTTTTTCACAATCCGATGCTCTGGTATGGTCAGGGTACCGGCTTCTGAAGCCAGAATGACCATATTATCATCGGTAATCAGGTAACGGGCCGGACGCAGGCCATTGCGGTCCAGCGTTGCGCCAATCTGGCGGCCATCGGTAAATGCCACGGCAGCAGGACCATCCCAGGGCTCCATTTTGGCCGCATTGTATTCATAGAAAGCACGGCGGTTGGCATCCATGTCGGTATGCTGCTCCCAGGCTTCGGGAATCATCATCATCATGGCGTGGGCCAGCGAGTAACCCGATGTCACCAGCAATTCCAGGCAATTGTCAAAGGTGGCCGTATCGGACTGTCCTTCATAGACAATGGGGTAAAGTTTTTGCAGGTCACTGCCCAAAACCGCCGATTCCATCATGCCCTCACGGGCACGCAGCCAGTTGAAGTTACCCTTGACCGTATTGATCTCTCCGTTATGCGCAATCATGCGATAAGGATGCGCCAATGGCCAGGCTGGAAAGGTATTGGTGGAAAACCGCTGGTGCACCATGGCCAGGGCAGAAACGGTACGGGTATCGGCCAGGTCACGGTAATAGGTGCCTACCTGGTCGGCCAGCAGCAGACCTTTATAAACCACCGTACGAACCGACGCGGAAGGCACAAAGTACTCGGTGCTGTGGGCCAGGTTCATGGCCTGAATGGCGTGGCTGGCGGTTTTTCGAATCACATACAATTTTCTTTCCAGCGCATCGGGCACCATCACATCGGGGCCGCGGCCAATAAACAACTGGCGGATAACCGGCTCGCAATCACGTACCGCCGGTGACATGGGCATTTCACTGTCTACCGGCACATCGCGCCAGCCCAAGAGAACCTGCCCCTCATCGCGCACCGCCCGTTCCAGCTCTTTTTCACAAGCCAGCCGGGAAGCGGTTTCTTTTGGCAAAAAAACCATGGCCACCCCATACTCGCCTTCAGGAGGCAGCGTGACGCCCTGGCGTGCCATTTCATCCCGATACAGGGCATCGGGAATCTGGATCAGGATACCGGCTCCATCACCCATTAATTTATCAGCTCCCACTGCGCCACGATGGTCCAGGTTCTCAAGGATTTTCAGGCCCTGCTGAACGATGGCATGGCTTTTTTGTCCCTTGATATTGGCGACAAACCCGACACCACAGGCATCATGTTCGTTGTGCCTGTCATACAGGCCCTGGGATCGGGGCTGCCGATGCGGCAATAAACCAATGGCCGAGGCATCAACAAACGCCTCTGTCACACTATCTTTGTTAATCAGGGTAGACATACATGCTCCGCAATGGGTTCGAGCTAAACAAGGTTCTTTTCAGCTTTCAAGAATAAAGACAAAATCTTTATGACGCAATAAAAATAAAAGGGGTCGAACCCTATTTTTTTTATTATTATTTTTATTAAAAATAAATAAGGGACAGATCAATTAAGATTTTGTTTTTATTGAAAATAACCCTGTTTTGACTCAACATTAAAATTTCAATTTTTCAAAAAATTGCCAAGGCCTGACACCGATTGCGTTTACAATTCTGTTTTATCTTCCTACCTGAATACAACACCCCGCCATGACCGCCACCTCTTTTTCTTCCCTGCCCCTTTCCGCCGAACAACAACATAATCTGTCGGAATTGGGTTACTCCATCATGACACCCATACAGGCAGAAAGCCTTCCCCTGATCCTGGCTGGCCGGGACGTTCTGGCTCAGGCTCAAACCGGCAGTGGCAAAACCCTGGCTTTCGGTTTGGGTATCATGCAAAAAATCAACCCGGCCTTTTTTGGCATACAGGGATTGGTCCTTTGTCCTACCCGGGAGCTGGCTGACCAGGTTTCCCGGGAACTGCGAAAACTGGCACGGGCATTAGGCAATATCAAAATCCTTACCCTGTGTGGTGGCGCAGCCTTGCGCCCCCAGATAGAATCGCTGTCACATGGCGCACATATTGTGGTGGGTACCCCCGGGCGTATCCTGGACTTGCTGGAGCGTAGCCAACTGGAGCTGGGCACTGTTAAAACGCTGGTGCTGGATGAGGCTGATCGCATGATTGATATGGGCTTTTATGATGATATCTGCGCCATTACCCGCGCATGCCCGCTAAAACGGCAAACCCTCATGTTTTCAGCCACTTACCCTGCGCAAATCCTGAAAGACAGTGAAGGCTTCATGCTCAACCCCGAAAGGGTCCAGGTAGAATCCCTGCCTAGCCAAAGTCAGATTGAGCAGATTTTTTATGAAATCAATCCCGAGCAGCGTTTTGCGGCAACGGCTACCCTGCTCAACCATTTCCGCCCGGTATCCACCCTGGCATTCTGTAATACCAAGGCACAATGCGAGGCACTTGCGGAAGAACTGCAGCAACGTGGTATCAGGGCGCTTGTCCTGCATGGTGATCTGGAACAGCGCGACCGTGAAGATGTACTCGTTCAGTTTATTAACCAGAGTTGCTCGGTTCTGGTCGCCACTGATGTCGCTGCCCGCGGCCTGGACATCCAAACCCTTGACGCCGTGATCAACGTGGACATTTCTCCCAACGCAGAGACGCATATTCACCGCATTGGACGTACGGGCAGAAGCGAGGCCAGGGGACTGGCCCTGACCTTGTGCAGCCAGGCAGAAAAGTTCAGGGCGGAACGAATTGAAAAAGCGCTGGATACCACCCTGGAATGGCAAGATTTACCCGTCGTTAAAGACAATGCCCGTTCTTTGCAAGCACCCATGAAAACCATTTGCCTGCGAGCCGGAAAAAAAGACAAGATCCGCCCAGGCGACTTGCTGGGCGCCTTAACCAAAGACATTGGCCTGCAGGCCAGCCAGGTGGGTAAAATCAATATTTATGATTTTGTTGCTTTTGTGGCCATTGAACGCAAGGTCGCCAATGACACGATTACCAAGCTTCGTGAACGCACAATCAAGGGCAAGCAGTTACAAATGCGCTTCATGGAATAAGAGTCTCGCGCAAAGCACTGCCTTCCCATGACTCTTATGGGGTGATGGCTTGGCGAACTGCCCAGTTCCAATTTTCCATCAGGCCAGCTGCCTCATCCCTTCCTATCCGGGGTTCAAAACGATGCTCTTGACGCCATAAGGAAGAAAGCTCCTCGGTACCCGACCACACGCCGGCTTGCAGGCCGGCCAGATAAGCCACACCCAGGGCGGTGGTTTCAATTATTTGGGGACGGACCACAGGGATCCCCAGCAAATCAGCCTGGAACTGCATCAAGGAATTGTTCACGCAAGCGCCACCATCCACCCTCAGCTCCTGCAAGGCCACGCCATTGCCTGCCCCGGCCTCGCGACTCATGGCATCCAGCAAGGCGGCACTTTGGAAGGCAATGCTTTCGACCGCAGCCCTGGCAATATGTGCCGCTGTTGTGCCACGGGTAAGGCCGGTAATGGCCCCCCTTGCGTTAGCCTCCCAATAGGGAGCCCCCAGTCCCGTAAAGGCCGGTACAAAAAAAACGCCCCCGCTATCGGCCACCGACTCGGCCAGAGGCTGCACCTCGGCGCTTTGCTTAATAATTCCTAGACCATCACGTAACCATTGCACTACGGCCCCACCAATAAACACGCTGCCTTCCAGGGCATACTCAAGCGCACCCCCTTGTTGGGCCACCCGGGTCGTTAACAGGCCATTTTCTGAAACACTAAAATTCCCACCCGCGTGCAATAAGGCAAAGCAGCCTGTACCATACGTATTCTTGGCCATTCCGGGCTTGAAGCAGGCCTGGCCAAATAGCGCACTTTGCTGGTCCCCCGCCACACCACCAACAGGTATGGCATGCCCGACAATAGTTTCATCAATCTGGCCATAGCGGGCACTTGAAGGCAGTACCTCGGGCAACATATTGGCCGGAATGCCAAATAAATCCAACAGTTCGGGATCCCAGTGATTATCCCGGATATTGAACAGCATGGTACGGGAGGCATTGCTGACATCGGTTGCATGCACCCGGCCTTTGCTCAGCTGCCACAACAACCAGGTATCCACTGTCCCAAATGCCAGCTCACCCTGCTCAGCCAGTTTGCGTGCCCCAGGCACGTTTTCAAGAATCCAGTTTAATTTGGTGGCAGAAAAATAAGCATCCAGTTTCAGGCCCGTGCGCGCCTGGATAAACGGCTCAAGCCCCTTTTCCCTTAATGTGCGACACAGGGCTTCACCGCGCCGGTCTTGCCAGACAATGGCCCGGCACAAGGGCTGCCCGGTTTTACGATGCCAGACAATCGTGGTTTCCCGTTGATTGGTAATCCCTGCCGAGACTATCCGGTTTGGACTGATTCCTGACTCACGAAGAACCGCATGCAGGGTTGCTAGCTGTGATTGCCAGATTTCCTGCGGGTCATGTTCCACCCAGCCTGATTGCGGGTAATACTGGGGGAACTCCAACTGTGCCATGGCAACAATCTTTCCCTGCCGGTCAAACATTATGCTGCGTGAACTGGATGTCCCCTGATCAAGCGCCAATAAATAGTCCATACCCATCCTTTTCATTTTTTATATCTGATCAGTATATCGTTTTCAATATTGACCTTAAACAGGACGATAAACAAGAACGACAAATCAACAGGTATTTATGTCATTTCAGATTCAGGCTGTATTTTTCTTGGACGACCCCGCTTACCCGGACTGACACGCCGGCTGGCACTGCTTGACAGCGACTGCAGGAATGGCTCGCTGCCCAGCGCCCATTGTCCCGCTAAGGCAAGGGCAATCCTGTTGCTCTCATTCATGGACAAGCCGTGATGAAACATTTCCCGGTACCGGGCCTGGCGGTCAAAAGGCGTATTGCCGGTCTGCCAATAATCCTCATGGTCAGTCAGCCAGGCCACCGAACCCAGACTGGCACCGGTATGAATACCCGCCGAGGACCAGGGCCACAATTCGGGCGCGTCCAGGCCTTTCTCGCGACTGGTAAAGGATTCCAGCCAGACCATGGCCGGCAGCACCCATTGCCCAGGCTCAAGCAGAGCCGAACGGTATCGACCCTGAAAAACGGGTCCGGATCGCAATAATGCCGCCAGATTTCTGCCCAACGATTGCATGACACGGGAAATGCCTTGTCCATTTTCAGGCGTTGCCAGCAACAGGATGCTGTCATCAACCAGCGTCCAGCCATGCAAGGCCACCTTATGCACATGCACCAGATTGGCCAGCCAGGCCTGGACCTGATTCATGAGCTTGCCCGCATCGGGGGCTGTATTGAAAGAATGAACAAGCCTTGCATGAACCAATTGTGCTATGCGTGGGGCATACAGGCGGGGAAGTCGGGCCATGGCAGTTCAATCAAAGAAGAGACAAGACAAATTGTAGCGAAAAACCGGCTCCTCTACAGGTACAATCTTTGTGTTTGAGTTAACTTGTTTTTTCTTCCACCCATTTTCTGAGGTCAACGACATGAATCTTGAAATTATCAGCGAACATGCCTGTTTTGACGGGGTACAGCGTTTTTACCGACACCAGTCCAGTGAAATCGGCCTGCCCATGCGCTTTTCCGTATTTATACCCCGCCAGGCCGAAGATGGCGCCTTGCCCGCCCTGTTTTACCTGGCCGGCCTGACCTGCACCGAAGAAACCTTCATGATCAAAGGCGGCGCCCAGCGTTACGCAGCCGAACACGGCATCATGCTGATTGCCCCGGACACCAGTCCAAGAGGGGCAGGTATAGAGGGAGAAGACGAACACTGGGATTTTGGCACCGGAGCCGGTTTTTATCTGGATGCAACCGAGCCCGGCTGGAATAAAAACTACCGGATGTACAGCTACATTACCCAAGAGCTTTATGCCATTGCGCAAACCCTGGGTGCGGCCAAAGACCGGATTGGCATTTTCGGGCACTCCATGGGGGGGCATGGCGCCCTGGTACTGGCCCTGAAAAACCCCCAACTGTTCAAATCCGTCTCCGCTTTTGCACCGGTTGCTGCCCCCGTCAAATGTCCTTGGGGACAAAAAGCCTTTTCCCGCTATTTGGGCAATGACAAGACCCAGTGGGAAACATATGACGCATCCTGCCTGATGCAAACCCTGCACAACCCTTTTCCACGAGGCATCCTGGTTGACCAGGGACTGAAAGACAGCTTCCTGCAAGAACAGTTGTACCCCGACGCATTCGAAGCGGCATGCGAACAGGCCAACCAGTCACTGGTCCTGCGTCGCCACGAGCAATATGACCACGGTTATTATTTCATTTCAACCTTCATGGAAGACCATATCCGTTTTCATGCCGAGCGTCTTTAAGGCGGATTATCTGCCCGAAAACGGAAATCAGCATCTTGAAACGGGAACTTTTTCCTGATTTCGGTATCTCATTAGCACTCTTTTCAATTGAGTGCTAATATATACAACGAAAATATTATTTCAACGGAGTCAAACAAAACCTATGTCAAATCAAGCGCTTGCACTGTCAAATCCTAATGTAGCGATGGCCATCTCCAACCCTGGGGCATTAGGCACCATAGAGGCATACATTAGTGCAGTGAACCGTTTACCTCTTCTGTCCGCTGAACAGGAAAAGAATTTGGCTGAGCAGCTGCAAAAAGAAGGCAACCTGAATGCAGCCCGTGACCTGATAATGTCGCACCTTCGTCTGGTGGTGTCTATTTCCCGCCAGTATCTGGGCTATGGCCTGCCCCATGCCGACCTTATCCAAGAGGGCAATATCGGCCTGATGAAAGCGGTCAAGCGTTTTGATGTTTCCCGTGGCGTACGTCTGGTTTCCTTTGCCGTTCATTGGATCAAGGCAGAAATCCATGAATACATCATTCGCAACTGGCGCATGGTAAAAATTGCCACCACCAAAGCACAACGCAAGCTGTTTTTCAATTTACGCAGCATGCGTCCCGATGGCCAAACCCTTGACCCGGAGCACATTGAAGGCATTGCAGCCAAACTAAATGTCCGCCCCGAGGATGTGAGCGAAATGGAAGTCCGCCTTTCGGGCCGCGATATGTCGTTTGAATCACAAACCGATGATGATGACGAGTTCGCTCCCATTTCTTACCTGTCAGACGAGGGCGATCACGAACCCACCACTGTGATTGAAAAAAATGCTTACGATACCCTGCAAAGTACAGGTATTACCCAGGCACTTACCCTGCTTGATGACCGTGCCCGCCGTATTATTGAGGCCCGCTGGCTGCAAGATGAGGGCGGCGCCACTTTACATGAACTGGCTGACGAATTTGGTGTGTCTGCCGAACGGATCCGGCAAATCGAAGCGGCATCCCTGAAAAAAATGCGCAAGGCATTAAGCGATTGATTTCCTGCTGTTTATGGCTTATTTATCGTCATTCTTGCCTAAAGAATGACGTTTTTTTAGGGTCCTGGTGCTGGTGTATACGTCCTGGTAACCCACTGAAACAATTGGGCTGAAATTCAATTGAACTATTGCATAAACCGCAAGACTAACAATCATGAGTCCTGGCAATATCTGCGCAATGCAGGCTAGGGCTTAACATCCGTTTCTGCTTCTCCTCTTTCCCCCTCCCCTTTGAGACGGATGATTCAGGCACTTCATAATATGAAGTGCCTTTTTTTATGGTAACAACGACTTAATCCTGACTGCCCTCAAGATTAACCAGCACTTCAACCCTGCGGTTAGGGGCCAGACAAGCGATCAGTTCCTTGCGGTTGCCAAGCTTTTCACACTGAACCAGCGGTTGCAACTCACCCTGCCCCTGCACGGTGATGAGGGAAGCCGGCACACCATTGGACACTAAATACCCGGCCACACTATTTGCACGCTTTTCGGACAAAATCTGGTTATAAGCCTCTGAGCCCAAGCGATCGGTATGTCCGATAATCAGCACCGATTTGACGCCTGGCTGGTTACGAATTTCCTGACTTAAGGCTTCCAGACGCAATTTACCCCGTTGCTGCAAATCATTGATGCCAGCACCATTAAATGCAAACAAACCGTCAGCCTCAAGCGTGACTTTTCGTGCTTGCTCAACCACTTTTTCAGGGGCTTCAGTGATGCAGGCATCATCGGGACCTACCGGTTTCCAATAAAAACTGCGCGCCAGCATATCCTTGTCGAACAAAATCTTATATTGGCAGGAAGACACATTGTTCTTGCCTTTTCCGGGGGTATTCAGGTAAAACAGGAAATCCCATTCACGTGGTGCAAAACCTTCTGAAAAATGAGGACGGCCCAGCAGATAATAAAGCTGGTCTTTGGTGACGCCTGGACGCACCAGATTAAGATTTTCGGGGTTGGGTGCTATTCCCCTTCCATGATCGTAAGTAATACTACGGATATCTGGAAAAACCGGGTTATCGGTTGTGCCGTTAGGCTTGATATTGCTAAGTGACCCACAGGCACTCAGGGAAAGGCCCGCCAACGCTGCCACAATTACTCTGGGAAAATTCATCTTACTCCAACCAATTTTGCCTACAACAAATTCAGACCATGAATTCGTATAATAATTATAAAAATCTCTTGTCATGAACGGCCAAACACAAGCCGGGTGTTATTTAAACAAACGCAAGCCAGCCAGCCAAGACAGAAAGCCAATCCTTCAAATAAATGCATGCATTTTAATCATTAATCGTAAATCTTTGTTTCAAACAAACAACATAAATCTTAATAAATAACAATTAAATAACAAATAAAAATATTAAGATACGTTATGAAAATAATATGTTGCCAATCACATGCCAATCAGGATTTTGGCTCATTAAGCCCAAGCGGCCACTCAGCTTTGCCTGCGCCCTAAACAAAAAAATCCGGCATTAAGCCGGATGTTGAGGATAAAGCGTTATAGACAACTCAAAACAAACTTTTTATATCCTTTTCCATATCCTCAAGAGGGGTGCCCGGCTTGAAAAGAATACGGGATTCACCTTTTTTATCAAGGACATATAAACTGGAACTATGCTCCATTGAATAAGAACCGTTGGTATGGGCCACTTTTTTGTAAAAGGCCTTAAATGACTTGGCCAATTGGGCGATTTGCTCGGGTGTGCCAGTAATAGCATTGAAACGTTCATCAAAAGCGGAAACATAGGCCTTGAGCATTTCAGGAGTATCCCGCTCGGGATCGATACTTACCATCACCACCTGCACTTGGGCCGCTTCTTCGGGCGTGAATTTTGTCATTAACTGCGACAGTTCCGCCATGGCTGTGGGGCAGACATCGGGGCATTGGGTAAACCCAAAGAAAACCACAACCACCTTGTCCTTGTAATCCTTGAAAGAAACCGGATTGCCATCCTGGTTAATGCCACCAACATTTTTACCAAAACCGGTGCCGGTAATATCCGAACCGATAAAGGCAATTGGCTGGGTCGCTACCGCTTCAAACACTTCCTGCTTGCAGGCGGACAAGCCCAATGCCATGGAAAACGCCAATCCCACACTGACTGCCAGCTTTCTGGCCTTATATGATTTTTTCATTACTAAACACCTACAATCACATCAGAATCATCATCCAGTGATCCACCAGCAAAGCGCCAAACAGCAGCGCAAGATAGAGAATCGAAAACCGGAACGTTTTTCGGGCCAGTTCATCACTGTAAACCCTATACAGGCTTAATGCATGCCTGATAAACCAGCCACCCAAAAAAAGGGCCGCCGCCAGATAAAACAGGCCACTCATGCGGATAATAAAGGGCATGAGCGTTACCACCACAAGCATGAAGGTATATAAAAGAATATGCAAGCGGGTAAAAGCATTGCCATGCGTTATTGGCAACATGGGCAAACCGGACTTTTGGTAGTCATGGCTGCGATACAGCGCCAGCGCCCAGAAATGCGGAGGTGTCCAGGCAAAAATAATAAGCACCAGCAACCACGCTTCTGCAGGAACCGAACCTGCCACAGCAGCCCAGCCCAACGCTGGCGGCATTGCACCCGACAAACCGCCAATAACGATATTCTGGGGGGTAAGCGGTTTTAATACAATAGTATAGATCAAGGCATAGCCAATAAATGTCGCGAATGTCAGCCACATGGTCAGAGGATTGACGAACCAGAACAGCACCAGCATTCCCAGGCCTCCCACCATGCCTGACATAAGCACCACTTGCAGCGAGGTGATGGTTCCTTGTGCCGTTGCGCGGCGCCGGGTTCTTAACATGCGGGCATCAATTTCCTGCTCAATCAGACAATTAATGGCAAAAGCGGCTGCAGCCAGCAGCCAGATCCCTATGGTCCCCGCCACCACCACGCTGGCTGGCGGCAGCCCGTTTGATGCTAAAAACATACCAATTACGGCACAGAAAACGGCCAGCTGGGTTACCCTGGGTTTGGTCAGCACCCAATACTGCTGAAAAAAACCTGTTTGCGGCGTCAAGGCTATCGTCATGGTAATACCTTATAGTCAGTTCCTGCACGATTCAATCGCACAAGTATCGTTACCGCCGCAATAACCAACCCTGCGGCGCCACCATTATGTAAAACGGCAATGAGTAATGGCCATTGAAAAAATATCGTGCTCAGTCCGGTTAAAACCTGAACTAATAATAGCAAAATCAACCACTGTGCGGGAGCGCGTAAACCCTGCTCTTTTCTCAGGCACAAGGCAATGACAAACAAAAACACGAAAACACAAATTGCGAAATTACGGTGTACCCAATGAATGGCGGTCAACGCCTGCTGCGAAATAATTTCCCCACTGGATAATTCACCCAGGCCACGAAAAACCGAATACCCGCCAGCAAAATCCATGTCAGGAATCCACTGTCCATGGCAGGTGGGAAAATCCATACAGGCCAGGGCGGCATAATTGGTACTGACCCAGCCCCCCAACACAATTTGCACAAACAATATGACCAGGCCCAACAACATCCAGGGCCGGTAAAATGCCATACCGGCAGAGATAGGCACATGTGCTTTTTCACGGGCGGCAAGCCAGCTCATGAGTGCCAGCAGCAGCATGCCCCCCAACAGATGAACCGTCACGATCACTGGCATTAATTTATGCGTAACAGTCCAGGCACCAAAAGCACCCTGCAGGCAAACCGCAACCAGGCAAAAGGTGGCCAGTCCTGCCGGGCGGCCAATCTGCTTTCGATAACGCCATGCCATGAATACAATGGCAATAATCAGCACGCCAAGCACGCTGCCCCAATACCGATGAATCATTTCGATCCATGCCTTTGACATGGAAACCGGCCCGTACGGCTGCTGCACCAATGCCTCGGCAATCTGTCCCGATGCACCAAACGGCGTAAGTTTTCCATAACAGCCCGGCCAGTCGGGACAACCCAGGCCTGAATCGGTAAGACGCACGAAAGCGCCAAACATAATCAGATCCAGGGTAAAAAACCAGGTCAGGAAAACAAGCCGGCGATAAATGGAACGAACCTGGGCAGCCATCACTTACCCAATCACGGAAACATGCAACAGCTTGGCAATATCGTTACGAAACCGGACAGGATCGGTTTCCTGACCGGGGTAATACATGATCAAATTGCCAAGCGGATCAATAATCCACAGATATTTATCCATTTCCTGCTCCAGTGCAGCCGCATCTGCCAGAACATCCGGGCCCAATAAAAAAGCACCCAATGCAAGCGGATCTGCCCGTAACATCAAGGTTCCTTTATACGCATCCAGCACCTTCTGCGGTATGGCCTCGTTATCGGTCACAAACCATACGCGCACCAGGCGCTCCACATTCTTGCCCTGGCTGGCATGGGCATTGCGGGTGTAATGCAATTTGGTGGCACAAGAATCTGGACAGGCACCACCATCAGTACTTACCAACACCCAGCGCCCTTTCAGGGAGTTCAAGTCAAACGGCTTGCCATCAAGCGTGCTTAATGGCAACCGGGCAGACGCTGGCATCATGCGTTGTGGAATCACAAATGAACCATAATTGGTTGCTCCGGCAGGCCTTAAATCTGGCACATAATAAAGCAGCGCTGCCGCCACCAGCGGAATAATGCAACTCAGCAGTATCAGGTACAAAGGCACCAGGGAGCGTTTTTTCATCTCCAATACCTCACTATTCATGTTGACTCCTTGATTTCCCATGTCGCGCTATCCTGTATCCTACAAATAGCATGGCAAGCAGCGCTATCAGGGCAAACCCAAACCATTGCATGGCATAAGCCGTATTTTTGTGATAATCAACAGGCGGGGTTGCCCAATCGCGGGTCAATCCATCCTCTGTCGCCCCCATTTGCTGGACTACCACCGGCAAAAAAACCAGTCCGCTTGCCTGCGCCAGATTTTGCAATTCAATATTTTGTACCTGGGGCAAATCTGGCCCCGGCAAAGGCAGGCGGGCAGGTAATTGCGCCTGTTTTTCACCCGATAAAGACCTCAGCTCAAACAGCCTTGGCACATGCCCCAACAGCTGCCCCTGGACAGTAACAGTACCCGCAGTAAGCGGAAAATCGGGCAATGGCGCCGGGGCAATGCGTCGCTCAAACCAGCCGCGCAAAACCAGGACTGCTTTATGATGGGGCGCATGGCCCAGCAACAGGGGCGTAGCCAGCCAATAACCCGGCCTGCCCTGATGATTGCGGTTTAGCAACACACTGAACTGCGGTTGCCACACACCGGTCACGCTCACCGATCGCCATTCCCGCCATTCACTTTCAGGTGTATCATTTTGAAGTAACAAGGTGGAAAGCTGTTGCCCATGTTCGATATTGGCCTGAATGGCCCGTCGCTCATCGGCACGCTGCAATTGCCATTGACCCAGTAAAATAAAAATCACGAGCAGCATTGCCAAAAGCACTAAGGCAAGCCAGTACTTTATCTTTACGGGTTGACTGTGTTTCATTCGGTTTTTCCCATCGGGGGCATCAATCATGCATGTATTCATCGGGGTGGCCTTCCTGGCCATTATCGCCAGCCTGGCATTTGCTTTTTTCTATTTAATGCGGGACAAGGGAACCAGCAACAAAACCGTCAACGCCCTGACCCTGCGCGTAGGCCTTTCGATTGCCCTGCTGGCCTTTGTCCTGTTTGCCAACTACATGGGCTGGATCCACAGCACGGGGTTCAGGCCTTAGCCACCACCCCTTCACATTAACGAAAAAAGGCCGGATCAAACCGGCCCTTTTTGCAGGGTTACCGGTTGTTCAAAACCAATATACAAACAAATACAGTCCCAGCCAGACCACATCCACAAAGTGCCAGTACCAGGCCGCCCCTTCAAAACCAAAGTGGTGATCGGCCGTAAAATGCCCTCTGATCAGGCGCAGCAAAATAATGGTCAGGATGGTGGCGCCCAGCAATACGTGAAAACCGTGAAATCCGGTTAACATGAAAAACAGCGAGCCATAAATACCAGAATCAAAACGCAGGTTCAGGTCGGAATAGGCATGCATATACTCAACAGCCTGCAGATACAGGAAGGTAAAGCCCAGAGCGACCGTCAGAAACAGCCAGAAAATACTGCTGCCCCGCTTGCTGGCCCGCAAGGCATGATGGGAAAGGGTTAGCGTAAGCCCCGACGTTAACAGTAACATCGTATTAATGGTGGGCAGCCAGAAAGGCCCGATAATTTCAAAATGCTGAACAATCCCTGCCGGTCCGAAATTGGGCCATTGACCTGAAAAACCCGGCCACAGCATTAACTGGTGATCCAGATTACTTAGCCAGGGAGTGGTGACTTCTCGGGCATACCAAAGCGCGCCAAAAAAAGCCGCGAAAAACATGACCTCGGAAAAAATAAACCAACCCATCCCCCAACGATAGGAATCATCAATGCGCTTGCTGTTAAGCCCGCTCTCGGACTCCCGAATGGCATCACCAAACCAGAAAAACAGCATGATAAACAATGACAGCAAACCCACCAGAAAAACCCAGTTCCCGTAAGGAACACGGTTAACCCAGGCTACCGCCCCAATCAGCATAATCAAAATGGCAAAACTGGTTCTGACCGGATGGCCCGAAAAGGAAGGCACATAATAATATGGTGCCTCTTTGCCATTAACGGAGTGACTTGCACCCATAGCTTTCTCCTTTGGTACAAATACGTTTACTTGGAATCAGGCCAACCCTGAAATAGCCCAACGAGCAACCATCACCAATATAAAAATAAATATAAGAACCCCGATAATGCCAGCCAGAATAATATGCACCGGATTGAGCTTTGAAATGTCTTCCTGATAACTGGCGCCTTTGCGAATGCCCAGAAAAGCCCACAATATGGCCTTCAGGGTCTGGAAAAAATTCAGTTTTCGCTGTGCCAGCTCTTTAATATCGTCACTCATTCATGTGCCCTTTGATCAAACAATCTTCAGGCCTTTGCCTATTGTCCAGAAGAACAGCAGCAGCACCACAACTGCCAATATAAGGCCTGCTCTTCTGTTCTTGCTGCGTTGCTCGGGTGTCATTTTGTTTATACCTGTTAATAAAAAATCGGTTTACTTCACTTCCGGTGGGGTCTCGAAAGTATGGAAGGGCAAGGGTGATGGAAGTGTCCACTCAAGACCCTCTGCGCCTTCCCATACTTGCGCACTTGCCTTCTGCCCTTTGCCACGGAACGTCTTGATGATGATATACAGGAATAGCAACTGCGAGAATCCGAACCAGAAGGCCCCAATTGTGGCGATCTGGTGGAAGTCGGTAAACTGCGTTGCATAGTCCACATAACGTCGTGGCATGCCTGCCAGGCCCAAAAAGTGCATCGGGAAAAAAGTCAGGTTAAAAGACAGCATGGTTGACCAGAAATGAATCTTGCCCAGCTTCTCGTCATACATGTACCCCGTCCATTTTGGCAGCCAATAATAAGTGCCTGAAAACAGCGCAAACAGGGATCCGGCCACCAGCACATAATGGAAATGCGCCACCACGTAATACGTATCATGGACGGCAATATCAATGGGGGCCACCGCCACAATCAAGCCGGTAAAGCCGCCAATGGTGAACACGAAAATAAAACCGATTGAAAACAGCATGGGCGTTTCAAAACTTAATGAACCGCGCCACATGGTGGCTACCCAGTTGAACACTTTTACCCCGGTCGGAATGGAAATCAGCATGGTGGCATACATGAAATACAGTTGTCCGGTTACCGGCATGCCCGTTGCAAACATGTGGTGTGCCCACACAATAAATGACAGGATGGCAATCGCCGAGGTGGCATACACCATGGACGCATAGCCAAACAGTTTTTTGCGCGAAAAGGTGGGAATGACGGCCGAAACAATACCAAAGGCCGGCAGAATCATGATGTAGACTTCAGGATGCCCAAAGAACCAGAACACATGCTGGTACAACACCGGGTCTCCTCCGGCCGCCGCATTAAAAAACCCGGTCCCGAAATGACGGTCGGTTAGCAACATAGTCACTGCCGCCGCCAGCACCGGCATCACGGCAATCAGCAGATAAGCGGTAATCAGCCAGGTCCAGCAAAACAACGGCATTTTCATTAAAGTCATGCCTGGCGCCCGCATATTCAGCACCGTTACAATAATATTGATCGCCCCCATGATGGAAGAGGCACCCAGGATATGGATGGCAAAAATGGCCATATCCATACCCGGCCCCATTTGCAGGGACAAGGGTGCATACATCGTCCAACCTGCCGCAGTGGCGCCGCCTGGCACAAAGAATGAGGCGGTTAACAAAAGGCCACCCACGGGCAACAGCCAGAAACTGAAATTGTTCATGCGGGCAAAAGCCATGTCCGATGCACCAATCTGCAAGGGAATCATGTAGTTGGCAAAACCCACCAACGCCGGCATGATCGCCCCGAAAATCATGATCAGGCCATGCATGGTGGTGAACTGGTTAAACAGATCCGGCTGAAAGAACTGTACACCAGGCTCAAATAGCTCAATCCGTATCAACAACGCCAGGGTGCCGCCTTCCAGCAAGGCAATAAACGAAAAGATCAGGTACATCAAGCCGATATCTTTATGATTGGTGGCAAAAAGCCACCGGCGCCAGCCACTGGGCTTGGCATGGTGATCATCGTGAACGAGATCCTGGGCGTGACCGACTGCTACGCTAGTCATGTTGTCCTCCTTACCTGCATAGTCCCGGCCTATAGCATTGACCGGTTAAATAAGTATCTGAATAAATCCGGGTGTTTTTTTATTTTGATGCCAGCGTTTTGCGCTCTTTCGACCAGGACGCAAAATCTTCTTCGGACACAACGCGCACAACAATCGGCATAAAGGCGTGGTTTTGCCCACACAATTCGGCACACTGTCCACGAAACGTTCCGGTCCTGTCAGCACGGAACCATGTATCCCGCAAAAAGCCTGGAATAGCATCCTGCTTGACACCCAGTTCAGGTACATACCATGAATGGATGACATCAGAGGCCGTCAGGACCAGTCGCACCTTTTTACCCACAGGCACCACCATTTCCTGATCCACCTCCATCAGGTAAGTATTTGATTTTTCAACATTGCCCATAATTTGATCGACAGGCGTGGAAAGGTTCGACAGAAAATTGACCCCTTTGGCAGGGCCATCAAGATACTCATAGCCCCATTTCCACTGATAACCCGTTGCCTTGATCGTCAGATCGGCGCTGGATGTATCTTTCATGGCAACCACCGTTTTGGTGGCAGGCAATGCCATGGCGATCACAATAATGAAAGGAATGACCGTCCATGCCACTTCAACGCCCAAATGCTCGTGAAAGACGGCCGCCTTGTGCCCCTTTGACTTTCGGTGGGCCCAGATGGAATAGAACATGACCCCGAATACACCGACAAAAATAATCGTGCAAATAATCAGCATCATCCAGTGCAGCCAATAAATATCGGCGGCAATTTCAGTTACCCCGGGAGTCAGATTAACCTGCGCAACCCTGGGCCCCCCGGGCATGTCTCCTGTTTGGGCGAATACCGTCGCGCTGCCAATGAATACGGTAATGCCTAGCAACCCTCTCAACTTTTTCATGTTGACCTCTTGCTGTTGCACCCAAATATCATTTTTTATTACTATCTACTACACTGAGTATTCAGGTACAGATTTATTATTTAGTGGCACAAATTTTATCTACAACGTATTGATTTACATCATAGTGCATTCATTTAACCATATAAACACAGATTAAAGTTACAGTATCTAAAGCATAAAGGCTACAATCGTTGCATGTTTGATACGTAACTCATACCAATTTGAAGCAATTAACTGAACTTTATCAAGGCCTACAGCAAGAAATACAGGAATTCCCTCATAGACATTCCCTTCCTTTGCTTATTGCCGGAAAATCGGCAGGTTTTATTACTGCCCAGGCACAAAACGCCTTGCGTAATCACCCGCAGGTTTACCAGACCGCCACCGGATTCCATATTGCCAGTCCGGGCATTTCCAGAACAGAATTGGATAGCCTGTTGGCCAGCATCGCCACTTGCCTGCACCAGGCCAACTGTGCCAGGGCCTGGCGTAATGAACTGCTTAATGTCTATGCCGAAGGACAGGCGATTGGCGTAATGGAGCGGGCGGCCATGCGACCGCTTGGCCTGTTAACCCGCGCTGTGCATTTAAATGCATGGACCCCCGACCTGAAGCTTTACCTGGCAAAACGCGCATCCACCAAAGCCACCGACCCCGGCATGTGGGACACTTTAGTCGGAGGCCTGGCCAACGGCATTGAAGATCTGGAGCAGGCGCTTTTACGCGAAAGTGATGAAGAAGCAGGACTGGATGAGTCCGATTTGCAAATACGCACGCCATTACGTACTATTTTACAAATGCATCGTCGTTTGCCCGAAGGCTATCAGGTTGAGGATATCATGGTGAGTGACTGCATTATCCTGCCACAAACCCAGCCTGCAAATCGTGATGGTGAAGTCTCTGAAATCAGGATATTTGAGCAGGAAGAAGTTTTGGATATGATTACCCGCCGGGTAATCACGGTTGAAGCGGCCATAGTCCTTCTTGACGGGCTAATCAACCAACCCGCCAGACAACTGTTGCACCAACTGCCTTAACGCACCAAGGAGATCACTCATGAGTTCACAAAACACCAACCCTTTTGTTCTTCCCGGTCTTGGGCAGGATGGCATCACAGCAGGTAACCCCCTTATCAGCAGTATGGAAATGATGGGCAAGGCATGGCAGGCATTTGCCCAAACCGGCACCCCTTCCTCTTTTCCCATGGCAAGCACCACGCTTAACCCCGAAGAACTGGATAAACGCATCCAGGAATTGAAAACCGTTGAAAACTGGTTGAAACTGAATCTTTCAATGCTTTCCAGCACTATTCAGGGCATGGAAATCCAGCGTGCCAGCATCGCCACCATGCATTCATTTGTCAGCGCCGTCGCCGAACAGCATAAAGACCAGGCCACGCTGGATGAAGTGCTGGGCCTGAAACCCAAGACCACTGATGAGGCAGCGGCCAGCCAGGCGGCAAGTGCTGCCACAGGTAGTGACGCCTTAAGCTCGGCCGCCGGCGCCTGGTGGAATATGTTGCAAAACCAGTTCAACCAACTGGCCCAGGCAACCGCTGCCACCTTGCAGGCAGCCCCCGAAAGCAGCGCAGAAACCCAGCCAGAAACAAACGCCCGGCCAACTGCCACCCCCGCCAAAACCAGCACCCGAAAAACCTCCGCCCAAAAAACCACAACACCTGCAAAAAAATGATCCGGCCTGCCGGAAACCGCACTTTCCAGCCGCGGTTTCCGGTTAAAGTAAGCAATAATTCGGTACTCATTATTCACAACGCCTCACTACACATTATTATGTCACTCAATATCGTCATTCTTGCCGCCGGCATGGGCAAACGCATGCAGTCGGACTTACCCAAAGTTTTACATACACTGGCCGGCAAACCCATGCTTGCGCATGTCATTGAGAGTGCGCTACAACTGGAGCCTAGCCGCATTACCGTTGTGGTGGGTCATGGCGCCGAAACCGTCAAAGCCGGCTTTGCTCATATACCGGGCATCGAGTTTGCACTTCAGCAACCCCAGCAAGGTACTGGTCACGCTGTTCAGCAGGCAGTGCCCTTCCTGGTAGGTGGCCAAAACCCTGAAGACACCACGCTTGTTTTATATGGTGATGTACCGCTGGTTCAGGCACAAACCCTGCAACGCCTGCTACAAGCCCGCGAGCAAGGGGTAGCGGTCTTGACTGAAACCCTGTCCGACCCCAGTGGCTATGGCCGCATTATTCGTAACGATGACGGCAATGTGATAAGGATTGTCGAGCACAAGGATGCTAACGAAGCAGAACGCGCAGTCACTGAAGTCAATACCGGTATTCTTGCCGCCCCCACCGGTTTACTAAAAAACTGGCTGGGCCGCATTAACAACAACAATGCACAGGGCGAGTACTACCTTACTGATGTGATTGCCCTGGCCGTCCAGGATGGCATCACCGTTGGTGCCGCCCAACCCGACTTCCCATGGGAAACCCTGGGCGTCAACAGCCGTATCCAGCAAGCCCAACTAGAACGTGCATGGCAGGCTGAACAGGCCAAACGCCTGCTGGAAGCCGGTGTCACCCTGGCCGATCCGGCGCGCTTCGATTTGCGTGGCAGCCTGAAATGCGGCCGGGATGTTTTTATTGATGCAGGATGCATCTTTGAAGGGAATGTTGAACTGGCCGACGGTGTACGCATTGGCCCGCATTGCGTTTTACGTGATGTCAAACTTGGCGCAGGAACCCGGGTTGAAGCATTCAGCCATCTGCAGGAAGCCGAAGCGGCAGAACAGGCCGTGATTGGCCCTTATGCCCGTCTTCGCCCTGGCTCCAGGCTGGGCGCACACTCGCATGTGGGCAACTTTGTTGAACTGAAAAAAACCACCTTGGGGGCCAACAGCAAGGCCAACCATCTTAGCTATCTGGGCGATGCCCAAATCGGACAACGCGTTAATATTGGCGCAGGCACCATTACCTGCAACTACGATGGGGTCAACAAATTCCAGACTATTATCGAAGATGACGTCTTCATTGGTTCTGACACACAATTGGTGGCACCGGTAACCGTCCATAAGGGCGCAACACTGGCCGCGGGCACTACCCTGGTCAAGGAAGCTCCCGCCGATACCCTGACATTAACCGCCAAAAAACAGGAAAGCCGACAAAACTGGAAACGTCCCGACAAAAAAGCATGAATGCCAACGAGCCGGTAACGCCGGCCTCCCCCTCATCGGCTCCAAAGCCGTGCGGCTTGCCTGCGCCGGCCCGTTACTGGGCCGCGCTGGGCGTATTGCTTGCGATCAGCATTACCGTACTTGACGCAGGCATTGCCAATATCGCCCTGCCAACCATCGCCAATGATTTGGGTATTCTGCCATCCACGTCCATCTGGATTGTGAATGCCTATACCATTTCCATCATTGCCACGCTGCTACCCTTTTCTGCCGTTGCCGAGCGCATCGGTTTTACCTTGATGTACCGGATAGGCATCTCCGTCTTCATTGCCGGCGCCATTGTTTGCTCAATGGCAGATTCTCTTGGCCTGTTATTGCTTGGCCGAATCATACAGGGCATGGGCTCTTCTTCAGTCATGTGCCTGTTTGGCGGCATGGTGCGCAATATTTACCCTCCCCATAAACTGGCTGCCGGCATCAGCCTGAATGCCATGACAGTGGGTTTAATGGCAGTTTTAAGCCCGTCAATAGGGGCCTTTATCATCACCATCGCCCCCTGGAAGTGGATTTTCATTTTTACCATTCCATTTTGCCTTGTGGCACTGTACGCGGCACGTTTTTTACCGCTCATCCCTAAAATCTCCGCACCTTTCGACTATATCAGTGCCGTCCTGAACATGCTTACTTTTGGCTTGTTTATCTGGGCACTTGATGAATCGGGAAATAAACCCGTTATTGCCGGCATAGGCTTACTGCTATCCCTGTTTTTTGCCATTTTACTTATCCGTCGCTCGGCACCGCAAACCGCGCCACTGGTACCTATTGACCTGTTCCGCATTCCTACATTCCGCTATGCCATTATGGTATCGGCCCTGACTTTCATGGCGGCCACTGCTGCCATGCTGGCCCTGCCGTTTTATTTTCAGAATGTATTGGGGCTACCCCTTGCAACAGTCGGGATTTTGTTCAGCACCTGGCCCATTGGCAGCATTGTGATTGCCCCCCTGGCGGCACGTCTTTCCGCCCGCTTTCCGGCGTCATTGCTATCCGGAATTGGGGCCGCCATCATGTTTATTGGGCTTGGCGGCCTGCTTTTGCTACCCAATCCAAGCCCGTTGACCCTTATCAGCCTTTATATGTTCCTGACCGGCATGGGTTTTGGTTTTTTCCAGACGCCCAATAACAAGGCCATGCTGCTATCCACACCCATCCACCGCAGCAGTGCCACCGGTGGTGCCCAGGCAACCACCCGCCTTTTTGGTCAGGGCGTTGGTGCGGCAATCGTAGCCTTATGTTTTTCCGTCAGCCAGAATGAAGGGGCCATTTATGCGCTGGCCGCATCGGTGGTCGTTACCATCATCGCGGTTCTTATCAACCTGATACGTTTTTTCAAAAAGCTGGATACCGCTGTTATTTGAATTCAACCATGACCACTCAAAAAACCACCTTGGCTGTTGCCCTGATTGTCAAGAACGAAGCCCGCATGCTGGCCGCCTGTCTGGACTCGGTCAAGGAAATTGCCAATGAAATCATCATTCTTGATTCAGGCAGCTCCGATGACACCGAAGCCATTGCCCGCCGTTACACCGACAAATTTTATGTAAATACCGAATGGCCGGGCTTTGGCCGCCAGCGCCAGCTTGCCCAGCAGTACGTGACGGCCGACTGGATACTGTGGATTGATGCCGATGAACAGCTCACGCCGGAACTGGCCGCCAGCATTCGGGAAGTGCTGGCCAACCCACCCCAAAACACCATTTTTGAAGTGGCCCGACTAAGCTGGGCTTTTGGGCAGTTCATTCATCACAGTGGCTGGTATCCCGGCTATGTCGAACGTTTCTACCCCACTGCCCTGACCCGCTTTGATGATGCCCTGGTTCATGAAAATGTCATTGTTCCACCAGGGGCAAAAGTCAAACGGCTTAAAGGCGACCTACTGCATTACACCTACAACAATCTGCACGAATATCTGATTAAATCTGCCAACTATGCCGAAGCCTGGGCTGAACAACGCTTTCGCAAAGGCAAGAAAAACAGCCTGGCCTCGGTCATGATGCATTCAATTGGCCGCTTTTTCAGGACTTACTTTATCAAGCGCGGCTTTCTGGACGGCAAGGCCGGTTTGTTACTTGCGGTGCTGTCAGTACAGTCCGTCTTTAACAAGCATGCCATTTTATGGCTGAAAAACCGTGAAAAAAACAGGAAATAATCGCTTAAGCCATTATTTCTTTTCACGCCATAAAAACCCGGCATTAACCCTGACTGATGGGAAGATACAGCCCACATGTGATTGAATAAACAAGGATCTTGCACCCTTGGTTTTACCCTGGAGTCATTAATGAAAATCCTGCAGATGAACTTTGAAAAAGGCTGGCGAGGCGGTGAACGCCAGACTTTGCTTTGTATGCAGGAGTTCCGCAAGGCCGGGCATGAAGTAAGCCTGCTCACCAGAGCCAATAACGAACTGTCAAAGCGGGCACTTGCCGCAGGCTTCACGGTACATACCTTACAAAAAAGCTGGCAACAATTGCCCTTTTTAATCCGCCACGCCAGGCAGTTCGATATTATCCATTCCCAAACCGCCAATACATTAACCTGGGCCGTACTGGCGCGGTTTTTTTCAGCTACCAAAGTCGTATTCACGCGGCGCACCGCCTTTGCCGTCGCCCCAAAAAAAGAACGTATGACGGTTTTCAAATGGAAAAAAGCAGATTTGTTCGTGGCCATTGCACAGGCAGCGGCACAAGAACCACGCAGGCTGGGCATTGAGCCAATTATCATACCCAGTGCCATCCAGCCTCCATGCATCAATAGGCAACGGGCCGACGCACTGCGCAATGATTTTAAGCTTGAATCAAATATAATACTGGGCACTGCGGCTGCCTTCACATGGGAAAAAGACCCTCTTACCCTGATTCGTGCAGTCGCTGATTTACACAAGCTGCGCCAAGACTTTGTCTTCCTTCATTTTGGTGCGGCGGGTGAGCTAACACCCGCCGCAAAGGCCCTGATTCAACAACTGAATCTGGAAAATGTCTATTTACTGGCCGGCTTTCGTGAACAGGTTGAAGATTACTATAGCCTGCTGAATGTCTTTGTCATGAGCAGCTGCCAGGAAGCGCTGGGCAGTAGCGTACTGGACGCTTTCCTGCAACATGTGCCGGTTGTTTCCACCAATGCCGGTGGCCTGAAAGAAGTACTGGCCGACGGCCGGGGCATTCTGTGCGAAGTGGGAGACAGCAAGGCCCTGGCCGAAGGCATGAAGACCCTTCTGGACTGCCCGGAAAAAGCCGCCAGCATGGCTGAAAAAGCCTACGCCTATGTTATTGACGAACATAATGCAGGAAAAATGGGCCAGCGCTACCTGCAGGCTTATGAAAAACTGCTGGCTAAAGGTCGTTAATATACGTTTCAAACTTGCTGCGATTAACCGAGAAAAACGTGCGGACATTACGAACGTTTTTCCTGGCTGTGAATAAGCGATGTACCAGCTCATGATAGGCCGGCATATCCGCCACCTGTACCACCAAGATAAAATCAGGCCCTGTTGAGACGCGGTAACATTGTAAAACAGCGGTTTCCCCATTCACCTCTTTCTCAAAAGCCGTGTTGGCTTCCGCCGTCTGGACATCCAGGCTCACTTCAACAATGGCCGTCAGGGTGCTGCCTGTTTTTTGCGGGTCAACTATGGCCACCTGCTTCTGGATCACCCCATTTTCCTGCAAATTGCGCACACGCCGCAAACAGGTAGGGGCAGAGGCATGCACTTTTTCTGCCAGCTCCTGGTTAGTTAAAGAACTGTCTCTTTGCAACTGCTGCAATATGCGTTTGTCCAATTCATCCAGTTCAAACATAATCATTCCTTAATTTGAAATTAAATTCCATATTTATTTATTAAATGAAATTATATTACCACCAATCCATTAATTGAAATATTCAGTTATTAATACATCAATTTAGAAATTTAATTTCTTCCAATACAGGGCAGAATAGCATTTTTACTTATCCTAACGGAGTTTTCACATGTGTGGAATCGTTGGTGCTGTTGCGCAAAGAGATATTACCCCTGTTCTTGTTGAAGGCCTGAAACGCCTGGAATATCGTGGCTACGACTCATGCGGTGTGGCCCTGCATATTGATGGCCAATTACGGCGCACCCGCAGCACCCAACGTGTTGCAGAGCTGGAAATGCAAATCAGGGAAGACCATTTAAGCGGTTTTACCGGCATTGCCCACACCCGCTGGGCCACCCACGGCGCCCCTGCGACCCACAATGCTCACCCGCATTTTTCAGGACAGGACAAAGGCGAGCCCCGCATTGCCCTGGTGCACAACGGCATTATTGAAAACCACGACGAACTGCGTGAAGAACTGAAAGCCCTGGGCTACACCTTTGAAAGCCAGACCGATACCGAGGTCATTGCCCACCTGGTCAACCACCTGTATAACGGCGATCTTTTTGAAACGCTGCAGCAGGCCGTGCAGCGCCTGACCGGTGCCTATGCACTGGCCATTTTCTGCCGTGATGAACCGCATCGCATCGTGGGCGCCCGTCAAGGTTCACCCCTTATCGTGGGCCTTGGTCACAATGAAAACTTCCTGGCCTCGGATGCCCTGGCACTGGCTGGCACCACCGACCAGATCATTTACCTGGAAGACGGTGATGTCATCGACCTGCAACTGTCCAAGGTGTGGATTGTCGATGCCAGCGGTAAACCCGTTGAACGCAAGGTGCACACGGTTCATGCCCATACCGGCGCCGCTGAACTGGGTCCTTACCGCCACTATATGCAAAAAGAAATTTTTGAACAGCCCCGTGCCGTAGGCGATACCCTGCAGGATATTGACAGCATCACACCCGAACTGTTCGGCAATGAAG